>VNIU01000009.1_pt1 | contig 244669 bp, 230 predicted proteins | sample 7248601 | NCBI WGS metagenome assembly VNIU01 (sample SAMN12251564, study PRJNA551026) | human skin metagenome | isolation source: skin samples from healthy patients and patients infected with Netherton Syndrome | host: Homo sapiens | place: France:Paris
CGGAACGTATCATGGTTGAAGACACTTTTCGGGGTGCTGTGTGCACCCGCGCAAAGGCCCTACTAAAGTCCCATTAATGAACCGTAATTAACAAGGAAATGAGGCGAATTCCTGCCGTGAGCAACTCGAGCATTTTCGGCCCCAATGCGTGGCTGATTGACGAACAGTTCCAGCAGTACTCAAAGGATCCCAACTCCGTAGATAAGGAGTGGCGCGATTACTTTGAGGCCAACGGAGCACCGAAGAACGCGGCTTCTGCCCCAGCAGCCGCTGCACAATCCTCCGCGAAGAAGTCCACTCCGGCAAAGCCAGCTGCAGATTCTGCTACCCCGAACGGTGCACCAGCTGCAAAACCAGCGAAGGTAGCAGAGAAGCCAGGCAAGGATTCTGACTCCAAGAAGAAGTACCCAGATTCCCCGCTCGATCGCATCGGCGAGGCTCCGGAGGCTGGCGAGCGTCAGCTAAAGGGCATGTTCAAGGCAATCGCTAAGAACATGGACGAGTCCCTCGAGATTCCAACCGCGACCACCGTGCGCGACGTTCCAGTCAAGCTGATGTGGGAAAACCGCGCGATGATCAACGATCACCTCAAGCGCACCCGCGGTGGCAAGATTTCCTTTACCCACATCTTGGGCTACGCCTTGGTCAAGGCGACCCAGATCCACCCGGACATGAACGTCCGTTACGAGGTCAAGGACGGCAAGCCGACTGTCGTACAGCCAGAGCACGTCAACCTGGGCCTCGCTATCGACCTCCCACAGAAGGATGGCTCCCGCGCACTCGTTGTGGCAGCGGTCAAGGAAGCGGAGAAGATGTCCTTCTCCGAGTTCGTTGACGCATACCAAGACATCGTCAACCGCTCCCGCCAAAACAAGCTCACGATGGATGACTTCTCCGGCGTCACCATCAACCTCACCAACCCGGGCGGCATCGGCACCCGCCACTCCATCGCCCGCCTGACCAAGGGCTCCGGCGCCATCATCGGCGTCGGCTCCATGGATTACCCGGCTGAGTTCGCCGGCACCTCCGAGGACCGTCTGGCTGACATGGGTGTAGGCCGTCTGGTCACCCTGACCTCCACCTACGATCACCGCGTCATCCAGGGCGCGGAGTCCGGCGAGTTCCTGCGCACCTTGGGCCAGCTGATCACCGATGATCGCTTCTGGGACGAGCTGTTTGAGTCCATGGGCGTTCCTTACCAGCCATTCCGCTGGGCACAGGATGTCCCGAACACCGGCGTGGACAAGAACACCCGCGTCATGCAGTACATCGAGTCTTACCGCTCCCGCGGCCACCTCCTCGCCAACGTCAACCCACTTGGCTGGCGTCAGCCGGGCCTGCCTTGGCCGGATCACCGCGACCTTGACCTTAAGACCCACGGCCTGTCCATCTGGGATCTGGACCGCACCTTCAACGTCGGCGGCTTCGGCGGCCAGGAGACCATGAAGCTGCGCGACGTCGTCAAGCGTCTGCGTGATGCTTACACGCTGAAGGTCGGCTCCGAGTACGCCCACATCTTGGACCGCGATGAGCGCAGCTGGCTGCAGGATCGCCTCGAGGCTGGCATGCCGAAGCCAACCAACGCTGAGCAGAAGTACATCCTGCAGAAGGTCAACGCTGCTGAGGCATTCGAAAACTTCCTGCACACCAAGTACGTCGGCCAGAAGCGCTTCTCCCTCGAGGGCGCTGAGTCCCTCATCCCGCTGATGGATGCCATCGTGGACACTGCTGCAGGCCAGGGCCTCGACGAGGTCGTCATCGGCATGTCGCACCGTGGCCGCCTGAATGTCTTGTTCAACATTGTTGGCAAGCCACTGGCTGACCTCTTCGGCGAGTTCGACGGCAACTACAAGGGTGGCCAGCTCGGTGGCTCCGGTGACGTTAAGTACCACTTGGGTTCCCAGGGTCACCACATCCAGATGTTCGGTGACGGCGAAATCGACGTCAGCCTGGCTGCTAACCCGTCTCACCTCGAGGCCGTTGACCCAGTCCTGGAGGGCATCGCCCGCGCCAAGCAGGACCTGCTAGACAAGGGCCAGGACGGCTTCTCCGTTGTCCCAGTTATGCTGCACGGTGACTCCTCCTTCAACGGCCTGGGCATTGTTCAGGAGACCATCAACCTGTCCCAGCTGCGTGGTTACACCACCGGCGGTACCGTCCACATCGTGGTCAACAACCAGGTGGGCTTCACCACTACCCCGGATTCCGCACGTTCTACCCACTACGCCACCGACCTGGCAAAGGGCTTCGATTGCCCGGTATTCCACGTCAACGGCGACGACCCAGAGGCAGTTGTCTGGGTTGGCCAGCTGGCTACCGAGTACCGCCGCAAGTTCGGCAAGGACGTCTTCATCGATCTCATCTGCTACCGTCTGCGCGGACACAACGAGGCAGATGATCCTTCGATGACCCAGCCGGAGCTGTACTCCATCATCGATGACCACAAGTCTGTCCGTGAGATCTACACCGAAGAGCTCATCGGCCGTGGTGACCTGTCCGAAGCAGACGCTGAGGCTGCAGCACGTGACTTCCACGACCAGATGGAATCCGTCTTCACCGAGGTCAAGGAATCCGAGGCCGGTGCCCCTGGCGAGCAGCACGGTATCACCTCTGCGCAGAAGCTCACCCACGGTCTGGATACCTCCATCACCGCCGAGGAGATCGAGGAAATCGGCCAGGCCTACGCCAATGGCCCAGAGGGCTTCGAATACCACAAGCGTGTTGCCCGCGTTGCCAAGGAACGCCTGAAGACCTCCACCGAGGGCGGCATCGACTGGGGCTGGGGCGAGCTTATCGCCTTCGGCTCCCTGGCTAACCAGGGCAAGCTGGTCCGCCTGGCCGGTGAGGATTCCCGCCGCGGTACCTTCACCCAGCGCCACGCTATCCCAGTTGATCCGCGCGATGGCTCCGAGTACAACCCGCTGAACTACCTGGCTCAGGCCAAGGGCAACGGCGGTCGCTTCCTGATTTACAACTCCGCGCTGACCGAGTACGCAGGCATGGGCTTCGAGTACGGCTACTCCGTGGGTAACCAGGACGCACTCGTTGCATGGGAGGCTCAATTCGGTGACTTCGCAAACGGTGCACAGACCATCATCGACGAGTACCTGTCCTCCGGTGAAGCGAAGTGGGGCCAGCTCTCCAGCCTGGTTCTGCTGCTGCCGCACGGCTACGAGGGCCAGGGCCCGGACCACTCCTCTGCCCGCATCGAGCGTTACCTGCAGCTGTGCGCTGAGGGCTCCATGACGGTGGCTCAGCCTTCTACCCCGGCCAACCACTTCCACCTGCTGCGTCGCCAGGCGCTGGGCTCCATGAAGCGTCCGCTGGTCATCTTTACTCCGAAGTCCATGCTGCGTAACAAGGCATCCGCTTCTGCTATCTCCGAGTTCACCGAAATCAAGCACTTCCAGTCCGTCATCAATGACCCGAGCTTCGTTGACCACGAGGGCAAGGTTGTAGGCGACGCCGAGAAGGTCAAGACCATCATGCTGGTCTCCGGCAAGCTCTACTGGGAGCTGGCTAAGAAGAAGGAAGCAGACGGCCGCGATGACGTTGCAATCGTCCGCCTCGAGATGCTGCATCCGATTCCGTTCAACCGTCTCGCAGAGGCATTCAAGGCCTTCCCGAATGCCACCCAGGTTCGCTTCGTCCAAGACGAGCCAGCAAACCAGGGCCCCTGGCCTTTCTACAACGAGCACCTGCGTGAGCTCATTCCGGATATGCCGGAAATGGTCCGCGTATCTCGCCGTGCGCAGTCCTCGACTGCAACCGGTATCGCCAAGGTCCACCAGATCGAGCAGAAGAAGCTGCTTGAAGCGGCCTTCGATGTCTAGGGCTTCAAAAGCCATATAGAACGGCTAAAGCGCCCTTGCCGCCTCGAATAGAGGTAGCAAGGGCGCTTTAGTATATTTTCGAAAAGCAAGCTCTACGGGAAGCTGCCCAGCAGCCAAGCTAGGACTTCGGCTTGCTCGAATTGTCCTTTTTCTCATCGCCGGAGGTCAGATCGGATCCTCCAGAAGAGTTGGAATCGCCGCCGGTATCCATGACGGTGCCCGCATTGGATTGCGAGATCCAATCGCTTACGGTTTGCTCCACAGAACCAGACTCGTCGGTCTTTTCCAGCAACTCACGGATTTCCTCATCGGTCAAAAACTTGGTCAGGGAAAACACTGCGAGGCGTTCCTCACGGTCAAAAAGACCCTTGTAATAGACCACGACGTAGTTCTGCGGCAGATCCGGCTCCGCGTCCTTGCACCCCTGCGCGCTGGAAGGCTCTACCACCGCGAGGTCCGGCGGTAGCGCATTCATCAGCGCCACGTGGGTAGTAGCCAAGAAATCCTCGCCCGAGGGGTCCTTTTGGTCTTCCTCGTAGCGCTTCGAAATCTCGCGTGCGGCATCAGGGTTGAAGGCATCGAGCAATTCACCGGTGCAACCGATGTAGAAGTTCGTAGCGCCGTCGTCGCCCTCAATAAGCGGGAGGTTCTGCTCGCTAGCAGAGGTGGCCTCCAGTTCCTCATCACCGGCCACATTTGCGGCTCTGCCCTGGGACTCCAAAGTCTGCTTATACAACTCAGCGAGCAACAGATGCCGCTTGGACTTTGGGTTGACGGAAATGGTTACCGCTTGGTGCAAGCCAGGTTTTTCATCCGCCGAAGGATCGAATTTGGTGCAGGAGCTCAATGCAGCCAATGCCAGTCCGGCAGTCGCTAGCGTCGCTACAAGGCGGCGGGATCGCATCGGCACAGTTCTCCTTAAAGTTATGGTTCTTCCTAAATATTCCTAAAATTCTACACGGCACTGCTGGGCTTTCCGACGCCGCCTTATCCCAGCGTTTTCCTGTATTTAATAAGGGGCTAAGATGGGTTGAGTTATGACTAGCGCTATTACTGAATCCGCCGTTCGGGAGGCCCTTAGCCGGGTTGAAGACCCAGAAATCGGCCGCCCTATCACCGAGCTCGACATGGTGAAATCCGTCGCCATCGACGGTAATGACATCAGCGTCGAAATCTATCTGACCATTGCCGGCTGCCCGATGAAAAGCACCATCGAAGCCAACACTCGCGCCGTCCTCGAGGACATCGAGGGCGTTGGCAATGTCAGCGTGACCATGGACGCCATGAGCGATGAACAGCGTCGCGCTTTAAAGCAGAAGCTGCGCGGCGGCCAGGCTGAGCCGGAGATTCCTTTCGCCAAGCCAGAATCCACCACGCGCGTGTTCGCGGTGGCCTCTGGTAAGGGCGGCGTCGGCAAGAGCTCCACCACCGTCAACCTCGCGGCCGCGCTTTCGGCCAAGGGCTTGAAGGTTGGCATTGTCGACGCCGATATCTACGGTCACTCCGTACCGGGCCTGCTGGGTTCGACCGCCGGCCCCACCGTCATTGATGATGAAATGCTGCTGCCGCCAATTTCCCACGGCATCAAGCACATCTCCATTGGCCAATTCGTCGAGGGCAACGCCCCGGTGGTCTGGCGCGGTCCGATGCTGCACCGCGCGCTGCAGCAATTCCTGGCTGACGTCTTCTGGGGCGATCTGGACGTTCTACTGCTCGATCTCCCACCCGGCACTGGCGACGTCGCGCTTTCCGTGGCTCAGCTCATCCCGAACGCCGAGCTGCTCATCGTCACTACCCCGCAGGCAGCAGCCGCGGAGGTGGCAGAGCGTGCAGGCTCCATCTCGCAGCAGACTCGCCAGCGCGTAGCCGGCGTTATTGAGAACATGGGCGCCATGGTGCTGCCTGACGGTTCCACGATGGATATCTTTGGTACCGGCGGCGGCAAGGTTGTAGCAGAGCGCCTTAGCACCATCTTGGGCTACGAGGTGCCTGTCTTGGCTGAGGTGCCGCTCGATCCGGCTCTGCGCACCGGCGGCGATGCCGGCGAACCAATCATCACCGCCGCCCCGGATTCTCCTTCTGCAACGGCAATCAAGCAGCTAGCGGATAAGCTCGCCATCCGCAACGACTCTCTGGTGGGCAAGACCTTAGGTCTGGGCGTTACCCGCCACTAAAAATTAGGCAGACACCTAAAGCAGTAACTGCTTAGGTAACATCCGCCCAAGAAAAGCCGGTTCCTTCTGCGTTGTCATTTGCCGCAGTTGGTGCCGGCTTTGGCGCCGACTTTGGCGTAGGTGTCTGCGGCTGTTGAGCCGAGCTCTGCTGCGGTTGTGCCGGTGCCGCGTAAATCTGGGAGTAGTCGAAGGTCGGGCGCTGCTGGCCCTGCTGACCTGAATTCGCCTGCTGACTGCGCTGGCCATGTTGGACACGTGGCCCGGAAGCACCGCGCTGCGCTGCGGAGTGCGCTTGCTCATCGCCCGCGCTTAGATGCGGTTTGCCCATTCCCTCGGTTAGCTTACGCGGGTCGAAATCATCCCAAGCGGAATCGTCTCCATCGAAAAGAGCCTTGGTGATAGCACCACGTGGGCCCAAGCGCGTCCATTCGGCGGCCTGGCTGATGGGACCACGCAGAGTTTCAAATTCCTCGCTCAAGCCGCCCATTTCACCTTGTAGTTCGGCCTTGGCATTGTTGATTGCCTTGCGCGCAGCATAGATTGCCGCACGGACGTCCATGATGACGCCAGGAAGCCTCTCTGGACCGATGATCACGATGCCAAGAAGCACGATGACGGCAATCTCTGTCCAACCGATTGAAGAAAACACGATGTTATCTTAGTCCTCCACCAGCGCCTGCGCTTTATGCGAAACGGGCACCAACCTCATTCGCCTTGACTCAGCTGCTAATAGCGCCATTTAGCGCCACTGCATTAACGCCTCTGATTGTGCTTGATGGCGCGAATGACCATCTCGACCTTGTCAAGGATATCGCGCTCGCCGACGCCACTGGTACCGCCGTGTGCGCTGTACTTGTTTCGCCTTTTTTCAGTTGCGGCGGCGTCCTCGTCAGCTGCTTCTGCTGCGATTCCGGTCAGCTTGGCCATCAAATCCTTCGGTGCACGCACTTGGTGGTCAACGTTGCAATTGCGCACCCACTGGGAAGCACGGCGCTGCTCGCGGACGTCGGCGCGACATTCAGCGCAGTGCACCAGGTGAACATGCACGCGATGAGTGGCTTTGGGATCCATCTCGCCATCGACGAAAGCTGCCACAGCTTCGGGGCCTAAGTGCCCGATGGAATCGGCCCGCCGAGCCCTTGCTTTGGCCTTATCACGGGCCTTGGCAAGAGTTTTGTCAAAGGTGGTGGCGCCTTCTACTCCACGCGTATGAAACGAGGCGCGGTGCTGATGTGCAGAATCCTCCACGGGAGTTTCGCCACCTACCTTTCTATCGAACGTTGGGTCCGTCAATTAGTCTCCACAATAGACCTCATTGCACCTTGGCGTGGGCGGCCTAGCGGCTACGGAGCAAAACTCGGGCTTCGTCGTTGGTCTGCGCGGCGGTTTCGAGAGCCGCGCGCAGCTGTGCACGGCCGCGGTGGATGCGCGAACGAACGGTACCCATCTTCACGCCCAAGGTCTCTGCGATTTCGTCGTAGCTCATTCCCACGACATCACACAGAACAACTGCTACGCGGAAGTCAGGGGCCAGCTCGTCGAGTGCCTTTTGCAAGATCGGGTCCAAGTTGGCCACGGTATAAGCCTGCTCCGGGGTCATATCGGTGCCCGGCACACGCTCATAATCTTCCGGTAAGGCCTCCATCCGAATCTTGGCACGATGGCGGACCATATCTAAGAAGAGGTTGGTGGTAATCCGATGCAACCAGCCGCGGAAAGTACCGGGCTGATACTTATCGAGCGAGCGGAACACACGCATGAAGGTCTCTTGGGTCAAGTCCTCTGCATCATGCTGATTACCGGACAAGCGGTATGCCAGGCGGTAAACGGAGTCTGCATGCTCGGCCACGAGCTCCGACCACGAAGGCATCGCAGCCTGGCCAGCATCAAACGCGGCCGTGCCGCTGGGTTCTTCGGAAGCAGCGACGTGAGGCTCCGTTGGGCTAGGGGCCACACCAGTTTCCTGGCGCAAAGACGAATCGACGCGGTGCTTCCTTTTCATGCATTTCATCTTCCTATACCGAGCTTCAAAACGCCAGACAGCACTCTGCGAAGTGACTGTGAGCGTCACCGAAAACAAAAACTTCTACCTCATCAGTAACAATCCTAGCGTCTTGACACCGCATACACAGAAAATTACCTATGGTTTAGGTTGTGACTAATACGGCATACGACGCACTGCGTTCTTACATCGAATCCACCAGCGAAGTTTCTACGGCACTCGCCGGGGCCCGTTCCCATGCCGAGGAATTTGGCTTGTCCGTACCGGACGAAGCAACCGGCCAGCTTCTTTCCTCCCTTTCCGCAGCCAGCTCTGGCGCGGATCGCCCCCAGGCCATCGCCATTACTCCGGCTGCTGCTGTAGCCGGAATCTACCTCCTGCAGGGCCTGCCTAACAATGGAATCGTCACCTGCATCGATCCGGAGGCAGAGCATCAGGCCATGGCGAAGACCACCTTCCGTGAGGCCGGCTTTGCCACCACCCGCGCGCGCTTTTTGCCTTCCCACCCTCTGGAGGTCATGGGACGTCTCGCCACCGATTCTTATCAATTGATCTTCGCAGACGTTCCCGCGCTGGATATGCCGGCTCTTATCAACGCCGCTTTCCCACTGCTGCGTAAGAACGGCACGCTGGTTCTCGCGAACTCTTTGCTAGATGGCACCCTCGCCGATACCACCCGCAGCGACCGCGACACTGCCGCTGCCCGAGAAGCAGACGAGCTCGCCCGCTCACTCGAAGACGCCGTAGTAACCCGTCTTCCACTTGGTTCTGGCCTAACGCTTATCACCAAGCGCTAAGAAGTAGAAGCCTCACACGAGATACGGGCGGCTGCCCCTTCATCTCGTGTGAGGCTTCTGTGTTTTCTCTCCACCGCGGTGCGCTAGACGGTTTCGTTCTTGCCCACGACGACAACGCCGCCGTCAGAGACTTTAAAGCGGGACTCATCGCGCTCGCGGTCGCAGCCAATGATGGCACCTTCGGAAACCACCACGTTCTTATCCAAAATGGCATGGCGGACAACCGCGCCCTTGCCCACGCGCACGCCTGGCAGAAGTACTGAGCCTTCTACAGAAGCTCCGTCGGCCACATGCACGTCCGAGGACAACACAGAGTTGCGCACGGTACCGCCGGAAATGATGCAGCCGGGGGCCACCATGGAAGACTGCGCGATGCCGTTTTGGACAAACTTCGCTGGCGGAAGGTTGGACTCATCCGTGGAGTGGATGGGCCAATGATTGTTATAAAGATTGAAAATCGGGTGCACCGAAATTAAGTCCATGTGGGCTTCGTAGAAAGAATCGATGGTGCCCACATCGCGCCAATAACCATGATCGCGCTCAGTAGAACCTGGCACGTCATTGGCCATGAAGTCATAGACATGCGCCTGCCCGCGCTCCACGAAGTACGGAATGATGTCGCCGCCCATGTCGTGGTCGGAGTTTTCATTCTCCTCGTCCTTTAGCAGGGCCTCAATCAGAGCATCAGCCGTAAAGACGTAGTTACCCATGGACGCATAGGTCATGTTCGGATCATCCGGGGTCGAAGGCGGATTATCCGGCTTTTCCAAAAACTCGGTGATGGTTCCCATACCATCTGCCTGAATGCAGCCAAATGCGGTGGCCTCGCTACGCGGCACGCGAATGCCCGCCACGGAGCAGTCGAGCCCGGTAGCGATGTGTTCCTGAACCATCTGCTGCGGGTCCATGCGATAGACGTGGTCTGCGCCGAAGACGATGACATAGTCCGGCTTTTCGTCATAAATCAAGTTAAGCGACTGGACAATAGCGTCGGCGGAACCGTTGTACCAGCGCTTGCCGCGACGCTGCTGTGCGGGCACGGAGGCGATGTACTGGGAAGTCGGGCCAGACAGATTCCAAGCCTGCGAGATGTGACGGTCTAGGGAATGGGATTTGTATTGAGTGAGCACCGCAATCTTGAGGTAGCCCGCGTTGACGAGGTTAGACAGGACGAAGTCGATGAGGCGGTAGGAGCCGCCGAAAGGGACGGCGGGCTTTGCGCGATCTTCCGTGAGGGGGAATAGGCGCTTGCCTTCACCGCCGGCGAGGACAATGGCGAGAACATTAGGCTGGGATTTCACATGTTCCAACCTATTCAGTTTTAGGCCGCTTCGCAGAGGAAATAGGTCAAAAACTACCCCCACGAAAATTTTCTGCACGGTATGGGTTTTCTCCGTATTCTGGGAGGATATGAGAGCCGGAATTTTTTCCAAGGAATACCCACCTGAAATTTATGGTGGCGCTGGCGTGCACGTCGCCGAGCTAACCCGCTTCATGCGGGAGTTAATCGATGTTTCCGTTCACTGCATGGGCGGCCCACGTGAGGAAAAGGACGTCTTCAACCACGGCGTCGATCCAGAGCTTTCCGCAGCCAACCCCGCTATCCAGACTCTTTCCACGGGGCTGCGCATGGCAAATGCAGCTTCCGATATTGATATCGCGCATTCCCACACCTGGTACTCCGGCCTCGGTGGCCATCTTGCCGCCCGCCTCTACGACATCCCACATGTGGTCACCGCCCACTCTTTAGAGCCACACCGCCCATGGAAGCGTGAGCAGCTCGCTGGCGGCTACGAGATTTCCTCGTGGTCCGAGAAAAACGCCATGGAATACGCCGACGGCGTCATCGCGGTTTCCGCTGGCATGAAAGCCTCCATTCTGGATGCTTATCCCCACATCGATGAGTCCAAGGTGCATGTTGTGCTCAATGGCATCGATACCGAGCTGTGGCAGCCGCGCGAGGCAGACTACCTGGACAAACTCGGCGTCGACAAGCAGCGCCCCATCGTTGCCTTCGTCGGCCGCATCACCCGCCAAAAGGGCGTGAAGCACCTGCTGAAGGCCGCGGCCCAGTTTGATTCAGACGTCCAGCTCGTGCTGTGCGCAGGCGCTCCCGATACTCCAGAAATCGCCGCGGAAACCGCAGCTTTGGTCGAAGACTTACAGGCCAACCGCGACGGCGTGTTCTGGGTGCAGGAAATGCTCTCTCGCAGCCTCATCCAAGAGGTGTACTCTGGCGCCGACGTCTTCGTATGTCCTTCTATCTACGAGCCTTTGGGAATCGTTAACTTGGAGGCCATGGCGTGCGGGACTGCAGTAGTTGCATCTGACGTCGGAGGAATCCCCGAGGTTGTCGTCGACGGTGAGACCGGAATCCTCGTCCACTACGACGAAAATGCGGTCGCTGACTTCGAGGCTAACCTCGCCACTGCAGTCAACCAGGTCGTAGCTGATAAGGAGCGCGCAGCCGCATTCGGCCAAGCCGGCCGCATGCGAGCTGTGGAGAAGTTCTCGTGGGCCACCATCGCCTCCCAGACCGTAGATATTTACCGCGCACTGATTTAAATCGAAATTCTTTAGAAAGGTACTTTGTGACAACCCATCGTCCTGAACTGCACTTCACGCCTGAGTCTGGAGTCCTCGAGGCTCCGGCCGGCGTGCTGCTAGACGGCAATACGTGGCACCTGTTTTTCCAGTACCGCCACGAACTTTCCGCCCCGGCGCGCTGGGGACACAACTATTCTGAAGAATTTCCATTCGATTGGTTAGAGTGCGACGACGCACTTGCCCCTGTCGGCGGTGAACTTTCCTTGCGCGCCGGTTCTGTAGCCGCGGGCGAGGATGCCATCAACCTCTACTTCACATCCGTGACTTCCACCGGCACCTCGGTGCGCTTGGCGCGCTACACCGATTTCAACGATGTCTGCGAAATTTCGGATGACTCCAACGCACTAGACCCGAATGTCGTGCGCTATGGCGAGGTAGCCGCCAACGTCACCAATTACTCCCGCTTCCGCTCGCCTTCCGTGGTTCCAGACTGGGTCGCGGTCGACCGCGATGAAGGCCACGAGGGCTGGCTCATGCTCGCACTAACCGGCCACTCCGACGCACCGTTGCCCGTTATCCTGCGCTCGGCCGACGGCTTGACCTGGAATGTGGAAGGCCCGCTCGAGTTCGATGGCGATCCTGGTTTCAACGAGGGCGAGGTCCCGGCAAACTCGCCGATTCCACCGGTTGTCTCTCCACGCCTGGTCCGCTTGCGTGACGAGGTAGATGAGCGCATTTACGACGTCCTCCTGGTTACCCTTGAGCGCGATAACCGCGATGTCTCCGGTTACCTCGTCGGCCGCTTGGAGGGCACCACCTTCACCGTCGCCTCCGGTTTCCAGCGCATCGACTTCGGCCATGATTTCTCCCGCCCGCGCAACACCAACACCACCGAGGGCACCATCCTGCAGGAGACCCGCTACGACGAAGCGGTTGTCCTGGGTCTTCTCAACGGCAATGGCCGCGGCGACGATCCTGCAGCGCATCCTTCCTTTGAGGAGGAAGGATGGGCCAATACCCTCGCACTGCCGCGACGCATCACCCTGCAGGGCGGCAAGCTCTTCCAGACTCCTCCGCGCGGCCTGCCGGATGCCATCCGCCAGTCAGAGCGCGCCCGCTCCTGGGTCGGCGTAATGGATGTCCCGGAAGGCTCCTCCGTCACCGTCACCTTGCTCGACGGCAACGGCAAGCCCTCGGCAGTCATCACCCATGCTGGCAGCACACTGACCTTGGATCGTTCCATGGGCACTGCTTTCGATTCCTATTTCAAGGACTCGGCTCCTGCCGTGGCGCATTTGGCTGAGGGCGATTCCGATTCCCTCACCGTCGTGGTCGACGGTGCCACCGTAGAGGTCTACGCCGACGGCGGCCAGGTAGCCATGGGCTCCCGCGTCTACTTCGACGGCGGTTGCTCTGATATCCAGGTCGAGACCGCCGGTGAGGCCGTCATCGAGCAATCCTGGCAGCGCAAAGGCTCGCAGCTCTAAGCGCGGCGTGTTTTAACACTCAAAACGACAAGAAGGAAAGGCAGAGCATCTGTGCTCTGCCTTTCCTTCTTGTTTATGCAACCGGCCAAGCGTTTGGGCCTTGCACACCGCCTTTTAGACTGCGCGCAGACGGTCCAGGCGGGCATGAGCGGTGACCTGCATGGTCTCTGGTAATTTTGCCATGCGCTCAGCAAGCTCTTCCTTTTCAAGGTGGCGGGCAGACGGGCTCATGCCAACCTGCGCGGCAATAGAGGCGCGATCCAGGGTCATCGGATAAGAGATATCAACCGGATCTGCTGCCTGCTCCAGGTAGCCGGCGGCCTGCTCGTACATGCGCTCGATCTTGCCTTCTTCCACGCCCAAGATTCCCAGCGGCTCGCGCAGTTCATCCAGATGGCCGAGGTCCGGAGTCAAGACAATGACCTCGCCGCCTGGACGCAAGATGCGCTGGAACTCCGCTGGGTTGCGCGGGGCAAAGACCACCGATACCGCATCGATGGAATCATCCTGCAGCGGCAACCGCTCCCACACATCCGCCACCACGGCGCCAACGCGCGGATGGCACTTTGCCAGATGCTTGGCAGCATGTGGGGAAATATCCAAACCAACGCCACGGGCCTCAGCGATGGAATCCAAGGTATGTGCTAGGTAATAGCCGGTGCCGGCACCGACTTCAAGCAGCATAGGCTCGGCAGTCTCAGGCAACTCGTTGGCATCAAGTGCGTCCTGCACTGCGCCAGTGACAGCCTCCACAAATGGGGCGAAGTGGCCCAAAGACAAGAAGGTCTCACGCGCGGAAACCATCTCACTGGAATCGCCCTTATGCTTTAGCCCTGCCCCGGGGGCAAGGGTGACATAGCCTTGTTTGGCCACATCAAAAGAGTGCCCAGACTCAGAGACGAGACGAGCAAAATCGTCGGCGCCGCTTAGCGCGGTGCCATCGTTTGGGTCGGCCAGAACATCGATGACGTGTGAAAGCATGCCTTAAAGACTAGCTGGAAACTTCGGTCAGCAATGAACCAAGTTCCGCAGCCTCCTCTTTTGTGAGCTCCACAACAATACGGCCACCACCATCGGAGGGGATTCGCATGACAATTTTGCGGGACTCCTCAACCGCTTCCATTGGCCCACCTGTCGTGCGTGGCTTCATAGCTGCCATAGCTGTACCGCTCCTTTGGGATGTAAAATTTTTGGGTTACCCAAACCACTCTACGCCTTTATTGCTAGTCAAGGGGCGGTTACGAAATTGGTCTAGCCGTTTCGCCCTCGCTTCGGTAGCGCTTTTCTACCTCCGCCAGCAAGGCATCCACCTGGGATTGGCGGTATCCATGGGAAACGACGTCGAACTTGATGTCATCAAAGTTGCCATCTTGAAGCGCTCGCTGATTGTTTGCCAACACATCGCGTTTTTCATCAAGATCGTCTAGCACTTCCCCCCGCCCAAAAATCGAGCCCCACGCCCATGTTCCTAAAACCACCAACGCGAGCAGAACGACGATAAGCAAAATCCACGACAGCATGGGCTAAAGCTTACCGCCGGATGGTTCACGTTGAGCAACAGGACCTATTACTCCGTCGCGTGACAAAATCGTGCGCGCGACCACCTCAGCCATGGGCGCAAGCTCATGCAGCGGCCGGTTGCGGTGGATGCGCTCGCCAAGGTCTACTTCGGCGATGGAAGAAACACCGCAGCGCTTAGCGACGTCGATAAGCAGCCCGGCTTCCACCCCGTAGCCATCAACAAATGGCAATGCCCGAGCCAGCGACGTGCGCAGCGCATATTCGCCACCCAAGGGCTGTGCGATATCTCCGAGCTCCGGGAAGAAGGTGCGCAGCAAAGGCTTAGCGGTCAACTCCGTGACCCGCCCGCCGCCGCTTGGGGCACCGTTGAAGGTACGACGATAAGTAGCTTTGACCATCTGGATCTCTGGATCCGCAAACGGCGCAGCCAACTGCGCGACCATCCCTGGACACGCAGACTCCAAGTCGGCATCAACGAAGACCACGATGTCACCTTGCGCTGCGGCGACCCCGCGCCAGAGGGATTCACCCTTGCCCGGCCGCGGCGCAATCTCCGGCAGGATTTCGCGCCAGTTGTATACCTTTGCTCCGGCAGCGGCAGCGCGCTGCGCGGTGTGATCCGTGGAGTCAGCATCGACAACGATGACCTCCATTGGGTCATCTGCCAAACAGGCTCGTACCACGTTCGCGACGGTTGCTTCCTCGTTGAGCGCTGGGATGATGACAGAAACGCTCATGCGAGCCCACGGGTGGTGTTCAGCGGGGCCATCGTGCCTTCGATAGCTGCGGTCATACGAATGACGTCGAGGGTCTCCGCGACCTCGTGGACGCGGAAAGCGGCCACACCATGCGCCGCCGACCACGCGGTTGCGGCCAATGTCCCTGCCACGCGCTTGCCGACGCCGCGGTCCAAAGTCTCGCCTACGAAGTCCTTGTTAGACAACGCCATCAGTACCGGCCAGCCCGTGGCAACAACCTCGTCGATGCGGCGCAGCAACTCCAGCCCGTGAAAGGTGTTCTTGCCAAAGTCGTGGGTTGGGTCGATAAAGACCAGCTCCTCCGGGCACCCCAGGCTCGCCGCCTTTTCTGCCAGAGCAGTCGTCTCCGCGATGACATCCGCTACGACGTCGTCAAAGTGCACGCGGTGTGGGCGCGTGCGTGGGGTGACGCCGCCCGTATGCGAGCAGACATAGCCGACCTTATGTTCTCCGGCGACTTCGATGAGCTCAGGGTCCCAGCCCGCCCATGTGTCATTGATGAGCGTCGCCCCGGCTGTGATGGCGGCTTCGGCAACGCTTGCGCGCCATGTATCTACTGAGATGGTGACATCCGGGTAGCGCTCGTGCGCCGCGGCAATCGTGGGAACCACGCGCTCGATCTCTTCCTGCGCGTCCACGGCTTCGCCAGGCCCTGCCTTCACGCCACCGATGTCGACGATGCTGGCACCCTGCTCGATCACCTCGGCACAGCGGCGAAGGGCCTCAGCTTCGGCGAAGGTTGCGCCCTTGTCATAGAACGAATCCGGCGTGCGATTGACAATTGCCATCACCTGCGCCAACTTGGCGCTACGCGGATTAGCGCTCATCACGAATCCGCTTATCGCTCATCACCTTGTGCGAGTTCACGATGTGTGCGACCGCTTCGTCGACGTCATCAGTAAGCAGGAACAAGTCCATGTCTGATGCGCTGATAAGGCCGCGTGCTGCCATGGTGGACTTCATCCACTCTAGGAGTCCGGACCAGTACTCGGTGCCCATCAGGACGATTGGATAATTGGTGACCTTTCCGGTTTGCACCATGCAGGCCACCTCAAAGAACTCGTCCATGGTGCCCATGCCACCAGGCAGACAGATAAAAGCCTGGGAATACTTCAAGAACATCGTCTTGCGGGCAAAGAAGTAACGGAAGTTCAATCCCAGATCGACGTATTCGTTAAGTCCCTGTTCATGCGGAAGCTCGATGCCAAGGCCTACCGAAAGGCCTTTTTCCTCATAAGCACCACGATTCGCAGCCTCCATTAGTCCTGGGCCGCCACCGGTGATGACCGCGTACTGGGCATTGGTTAGCGCTTTGCCCACGCGAACGCCCAAGTCATATTCCGGCGTGCCCTCGCCCAGACGTGCGGAGCCGAAGACGGTGACAGCCTTCGGCAGCTTTGCCAAAGCATCAAAACCCGAGACGAATTCCCCCTGGATGCGCAGAACCCGCCACGGGTCCGCGTGCTGCCATTCGTGGTCGGCCCCGGATTCCAGCAGGCGCTGGTCATAGGTTGAGGTCTGCTCGCCCTCGGTGCGCAGCAATAATGGTCCGCGCAGGGTGCGATTACGTTCTGGCGACATATTGGTTAGGCCTCCTTGGCGTTTGCGCCGCTTAAATACTCAATCAAAGCATCGGACACGGAAGTAATTTGCGCAATTGGAACCTGCTCGTCTTTCTTATGCGCAAACCCCGGATCACCCGGGCCAAAATTCACGGCCGGAGTGCCCATCTCGGAAAAACGAGCAACGTCAGTCCAGCCGTATTTCGCACGGAAGTTACCGCCGACGGCGTCGACAAGCGCGCGAGCGGCGGGCTGGCCCAGGCCTGGAAGGGCTGCGGAGGATTCGTCATCAACCTCAATGGTGACGTTTTCATGCTCTCCGATAACCTCACGCATATGCGCCATGGCCTCGCGCAAGCTCCGGTCTGGCGCGAAGCGGAAGTTCACAAACATCCATGCCTCATCTGGAATGGTGTTGGTTGCTACTCCGGATTCCAGATGCACGATGTTGAGACCTTCCTTATAGGTACAACCATCAATGGTGACCTCGCGCGGAGCGTAGTTCGCCACGTTGACCATGATCGGTGCCAGTTTATGAGCAGCATTAGACCCCAGCCAGGCACGCGCGGAATGAGCGCGGGTTCCGTGCGCCGTGATGCGGAGACGGATGGTACCCTGGCAGCCGGCCTCGATCATGGCGCCGGAAGGCTCTCCCAAAAGAGCTAGATCGCCGTGCAGCCACTCGGGGTGGTCTTTTTGCAGATGTCCCAGCCCATTAAATTCCGAGGAGACTTCCTCCCCCTCGTAAGCAATGACTGTTAAGTCATGGGCGAGGTCGGGGGCGTCGTAAAGCGCAGCAAAAGCGTGCAGGTACACGGCCATGCCAGACTTCATATCGACGGTGCCACAGCCCCACATGACATCGCCTTCCATGTGGTGGGGAACGTTATCCGCCAGCGGGACGGTATCGATGTGGCCAGCCAGAATCACGCGGGATTCGAGCCCGCGATTGGTGCGGGCGCAGACGGTGTTTGCGTATCGCAGCACTTCGATCTTGTCATTATCAAGGCCCCGTAGGGCTGCCTCTATTGCATCGGCGATCTCCTCCTCATGATGAGAGGGGCTCGGGATGTCTACGAGCGCTTTGGTCAATTCGATTGGGGAGGCAAAGAGATCTAAAGTCACAAAGCGCCATCGTAGCGACCTTGCACGATGGCTGCATTGTGTAATATACCTCTCAATACTTTGTTCTAAATCACAAAAGGTGCATTGATATGGCAGAAACCTCACAGCAGCTCAAGACACGCCACCTCACGATGATGGGGCTCGGGTCTGCGGTTGGCGCAGGCCTCTTTCTAGGCGTTGGCCTGGGAATCCAAATGTCCGGTACCTCGGTTCTGCTTTCCTATGCAGTCGCCGGCCTCTTGGTCGGCGCCATCATGTGGATGCTCGGCGAGATGGCAGCAGCCCGCCCCTCGCTAGGATCCTTTTCCACCTATGCCGGCCAAGCTTTTGGCAATTGGGCACGCTTTACCCTGGGCTGGTTGTTCTGGTTCATGCTAGTGATGGTGATGGGAGCCGAGATTACGGGCGCTGCCGCAATCATCGCCTCCTGGTTTAACATCGCAGCGTGGATTCCCGCCCTTATCGCAGTCTCCTTCTTCGCGGTGGTCAACTTTGCAGCCGTTCGTGGATTCGGCGAGTTCGAATTCTGGTTCGCCATCATCAAGGTAGCCGTCATCCTAGCCTTCCTGGCAGTGGGCGTACTGATGCTGATTGGCGTGCTGCCAGGCTTCAACGGCGACCTCGCAAGCACCAACTTCACGGAGAACTTCCTTCCGAATGGCATGCCGGGCTTTGCTTCCGGATTGCTCGCCGTTGCATTCGCCTTCGGCGGTATTGAGATGGTAACCATCGCCGCCGCCGAGTCGGAGGATCCTGCACGCAACGTCGCGACCGCCGTGCGTGCGGTTATCTTCCGCATCATGGTCTTCTACATTGGCGCCATCGTGGTCATCACCATGGTTTTGCCATTTAAATACATCCAAGATGCCGATGCAGCCGCCGATTCCCCATTCACCCTGGTGCTAGAGGCCGCGCAAATCCCATTCGCCGCGGGCTTTATGGAAGTCATCATCGCTTTGGCCCTGCTTTCTGCATTCAACGCGCAGATCTACTCCACCTCCCGCGTAATTTTCGACATGGCTAAGGACGGCTCGGCACCGGCTATCTTTAAAAAGCAGAACCCATCGGGCTCCCCAGTCTTCGCCGTCATCTTGTCCATGCTTTTCGCATTCGGCTCCGTGCTGCTGCAGTTCTGGAATCCGCCAGGACTTCTGTCCTTCCTCTTCAATGCAGTCGGCGGCTGCCTGCTAGTGATCTGGACCTTCGTGGTTTTGTCCTACTTGAAGCTGCACCCAATCATGAAGAAGAACGGTGAGCTTTCCGCCGTCGAGGTCATCGCCTACCCGGTTCTGCCATGGGCCACCCTGCTGGCGATTGCCGCATTGGTTGTTCTCATGCTCTTCGACCCATCCGCACGCAACCAGGTCCTTGCAGTGAGTGCGCTGACCGTCGTGCTCATCGTTGCGTCCCGCCTCACAAAACCTCGCCAAGTAAACACGGTGTCGAAGTAGCTGTGTATGCTCTAGCGGTGAAAGAAATGGCCTAGTTTTCGCTAGGCTCTACCCCGCATTTGTGAAGGTTTTTCCTAAAGCTATGACTTCTGCATCCGCACGCGGCCTTGCCACCCTTACCCACGATGGGACCGTTCTCGACGTGTGGTTCCCCGCCGTTCATATCGGCGATGACGCCCCGGTAACCGAGTCCGGCACCACTCGCTTGGAAGAGACCCCTCAGCAGTTCGCCGCCTTGGCGGGCCCGGATGAGGAGCGCGGCGTCGCCCGCGTGGCGGTTGAGACCGCCATTAAGGACTTGGATGATGCGCCGCTGGACGCATATGACGCATACCTGCGCCTACACCTGCTCTCGCACCGTGCCGTCAAGCCGCACGGTCTGAACATGGACGGCATCTTCGGACTTCTGGCCAACGTTGTGTGGACCAACTACGGCCCATGCGCTGTGGCTGACTTCCAGATGATCCGCGGCCGCCTGTCCTCCCGCGGCCCGGTCACCGTCTACTCCGTAGACAAGTTCCCGCGCATGGTGGACTACGTTGTGCCAACCGGCGTGCGCATCGGCGATGCTGACCGCGTCCGCTTGGGCGCTCACCTGGCTGAGGGCACCACCGTCATGCACGAAGGCTTCGTCAACTTCAATGCTGGCACCCTGGGCGCCTCCATGGTCGAAGGCCGCATCTCTGCAGGAGTTGTTGTCGGTGACGGCTCCGATATCGGCGGCGGCGCCTCCATCATGGGCACGCTTTCCGGTGGCGGCAAGGAAGTCATCTCCATCGGTGAGCGCTGCCTGCTCGGCGCTAACTCCGGTATCGGCATCTCGCTTGGCAACGACGCAGTTGTCGAAGCCGGCCTCTACGTCACCGCCGGCACGAAGGTAAGCGTCTTCGGAAAGGTTGCCGAGGCACTGGGCGTGGAGGAAGGCTCCACCGTCAAGGGCTCCCAGCTCTCCGGCGCATCGGGCTTCCTGCTGCGCCGCAACTCCGTTTCCGGCGCCGTTGAGGCCACCGAATGGAAGTCTGATGCAATCGCTCTCAACGAGGATCTGCACAAGAACTAAGCCCGCCGACTCGTGGATTTAGTCATGGCTTAAACTATTCGGGTGACCGATAGCAATAAATCCACGCAAAATCTTGGCAAAGGCCTCAAGGTCCGCCATCTGACCATGATGGGCCTGGGCTCCACCATCGGCGCCGGTCTCTTCCTCGGAACCGGCGTCGGCATCTCGGCTGCAGGCCCTGCCGTCCTCCTCGCCTATTGCATCGCAGGCTTATTAGCCATCTTGGTAATGCAAATGCTCGGCGAGATGGGTACCGTCATCCCCGCCTCCGGCTCCTTTTCCGAATATGCCGAACACGGCATCGGCCGCTGGGCAGGCTTTACACAAGGCTGGATTTATTGGCTAGCCACCGTGGCCGTGCTGGGCGCTGAGATCACCGGCGCCGCCGGCTTCATCGGTTCTTGGTTCGGTGTTTCCCCATGGATTCCCGCGGCTATTTGCGTGGCGTTCTTTGGAATCGTGAACCTGCTGCGCGTTCGACTCTTCGGCGAGTTTGAGTACTGGTTCGCCGCCATCAAGATCCTCGTCATCGTGGCCTTTTTGATTGTCGGCTTCCTGCTTATTTTTGGTCTTCTGCCTGGGCATGAAGCAATTGGCACCAAGGTCTTTTTGGATGACGGCTTCATGCCGAATGGCTTGGGCGGCGTCGCCGCTGGCCTGCTCGCCGTGGCATTCGCTTTCGGCGGCATTGAGGTCGTCGCCATCGCGGCGGCTGAGTCTGAAGATCCGGAAAAGTCCTTGGTCAACGCCGTTCGCACGACCATCCTGCGCATCTCGGTGTTCTACTTGGGCTCCGTTTTGGTAATTACCTTTCTGCTTCCCTACTCCTCGCTGGGTAACGCTGATACCGCGGCGCAATCGCCATTCACTCAGGTTCTCGACCATGCAGGAATTAAGGGCGCTGCGGGATTCATGGAAGTCATCATCGTGTTGGCACTGTTTTCCGCATTCAATGCTCAGATCTACGCTTCCTCCCGCATGATGCACTCGCTGGCCTCTCGCCACGAAGCACCGAAGATCTTCACGAAGACCAATGCACAGGGTGTTCCGACGCACGCGATTGCGCTTTCGGTCATTCTCTCGGTCATCATGGTCGTGCTCAACTATGCCGACACCGGCTGGTTGTTGTCCTTCATGCTCAATGCGGCGGGCGCCTCCCTGCTCATCGTGTGGGTCTTCATCGCGGTCAGCCAGCTGCGCCTGCGCCGCCAGCTTGAGGCCATTCACCCGCTGCCCATCCGCATGTGGGCTTTCCCGTACCTGACGTGGTTTGCATTGGCCGTCTTCGCAGCGATTGCGGTACTCATGCTGACTGACGCCTCCGCTCGCGTCCAGCTACTGTCCGCCGGTGCGATGTTCGTCGTCCTTGCGTTTGCGGGCGTACTCAACGCCAAGGCGCGCGGCATTTCGCCTACTTCGACGCTGCCGCTGCCGGACGTCGCCAAGCCCTAGCGATTCGCCTCGAATAATCCCCGGGCCAGCTGTTTCCTTCCAAACGCTGACCCGGGGATTTGACGTTTTGCGGCACCACTCTTGACATGATGACAATGATCCTTTACATTTAGGGATGTAAGCACGACATAGAAACTTGAAAGCTTTACATCATGCCCGAACACTCCAATATGGTTCGCAAGTGGCGTCGATGGCTGGAAATGACCCAGGCAGACCTCGCCGCTGAGGTAGGCGTTTCCCGGCAGACCATCGCGAACATCGAAAAAGGTAACTACTCGCCTTCCGTGTACTTGGCACTAGACATCTGCAAGGTGCTCGGCAAGTCCGTGGAAGAAGTCTTCAACAACAACCCAGAAAGCGTGAACGATAATGGCTAATAACAACGATGGCTTCTTTGCCAACCTGACCTTCAAAGAGATTGCAAGCTACTCGCTCGATGAGTTCGAAGAGGAAACCTACTTCAAGACCTATGCCATTGGCTACACCACTGCCTTGTTTACCGTCTACTGCGTGTCCGCGCTATTAGCGTGGGTCCTGCCGGGCCGACTTTCCTTGTGGAGCCTCTCGCCCATCGTCGCGCTCGCGATTGCAGAATTTGTCTCGGCGCATTGGATGAAAAAGCGTGTTCCGCGTCCGAACAAGATGCGTTCTTGGACAGGCATAATCTTGATGCTGGTCCCCACCATTGCGCTTTTCGCTGGACTCGCTATGAAACTCAGCATCGACAGCGATTTCGACAACGGTCTCGTAATCGGCGCATTCACAGGTATAGCTGCGGTACTCATCCTCGGTCCCATTTTCCTAAAGTGGCAAAATGGCCGCGACCAGCAGCGCTTGGACAGCCAGCTAGAGGGCTAATCAAGAGGTTCCTCACCATCTGGCTTCCTAGTCCCCTCGTGTGACACTCCTCTTTTGGTCCTTTTGCTCGGCGCCCTTTGCCGGGGGAAAGGACCAAACAGCTCGTTTTCAGCGGCCGTCGAGAGAGCCCAACCTGGGCCAGCCAGCTTAAGCCGGCTCGGTGTGCTCGACCAAGACTGGGGCCTTCGGGCTAGAGCGGAAGGTCCACAGCTTATTAATGATGAAGTTAATCGGCATCGCAAGCAGGATGGATCCCGCAGTAGCCCAGTAAAACTTGGTGCGTAATCCAGTGGAATTATCGAAAACATCCGTGGATAGACCAACCGGCGAATTCGGGTTCATAAACAAGGTCAAAAGCAAAAGGCTGACGACATACGCCCCCAGTCCCGCAACAAGAAACGCAACGTAGCCCCGAAGCCAGGAGACCTTTTCCACCGATTTGAAAGTCCACATGCGATTGAGCTGGTAGTTCCAGGTATTCGCTACGAGGAAAGCGATGGTCTGAAACACGTGGTACCAACGAACATGGAACGCGGAACCGAAAAGATTCACAAAGGGGTCATCGGGCGTAATGCCACTGGTGGCTAGTGCAATTTTGACTGCGATGTATGACACCGCCAGGTTGACCACCGTGCCCGATCCGCCGACCATGCCAAACTTGATAAATTGGCCCATATTGGACGCAAAACGCCCAGCGGCAACTGATGAGCTCACGCGTTCCTCTTTCCGGTTAATCGATAACTAAATCAGGTTACCGCCCAATTGCCGCAAAGTGGAAAATTCGCGGCGTGTGCCGGATAACGGATCTGCAAACTCTAGGCGGTGCGCCACGAGTTGGAGAGGCGAGGAAAAGTCGTAGAGGTCGAGTCCGCGGTCTACCGGGTAGGTGTCGTCGCCTTGGATGGGAGCGCCTAAGTAGTTACAGACCACCCGCAGCTGGTGGGTATGCCCCGTGTGCGGAATGAGCGAGGCCGTATAGCCGTGTGCCTCCACTTGGGTCAACGTGGGCGTACCGCCGAGCGAGACTTGGCGGCTACCTTTGACCTTGTGCATGGAAAGCTCAACCGTTCCGGAGTATTCCAGGCAGGCAGAAAGGCGCGCATGGTAGGTCTTGGTTACTTTGCGCTCAGCAAAAAGCCTCTGATACCTCCCGCGTGTGCGAGGGTTGCGTGAGCACACCACTACCCCGGCAGTCAGGCGGTCGAGGCGGTGCAGCGGCACAATGTCATCTTCACCGAAATCCACGCGCAGGCGTGTCTGTAGGGTCTCGCGCACCAATCGCCCATTGCTGGTCGTGGGTAAAAAGTGTGGCTTGTCCACGACGATGAGGTCGCGGTCTTCATAAAGCACCGTGTAATCGAAGGGAATCGGCTTCTCTTCGGGCACATCAGGGTGATACCAGGCAGGGACCGGACGTGAAAGCGCCATTCCCGCAGGCAGAAGCTGCCCCGGTGAAAACGGCGAATCGCCCGCCGCGGCCGCGAAGTACTCGGTGTCCGCGGGCACGACTGCCTGCAGGACTACTTTGCGCGGAGAAATCCCCTCGCGGGCTGGCGGGCGATAGGTCACGGGCTAGTTGTCAGCAGCAAGGCGGGCCACAGCGGCATCGATACGCTCATCAGTGCCGTTCAAGCCGATGCGCACGAACTTATCACCCGATGGGCCATAAAAGTCACCCGGGGCAACCAAGATTCCGCGCTCGGCCAGCCAATCTACGGTAATGCGGCACTGCTCATCGCGGGTCGCCCACAGGTACATGCTGGCCTCAGAGTGCTCGATGCGAAAGCCGGCGCCAGTTAGTGCGCGCAGGAGCTTAGCGCGGCGGGCGGCATAGTGGCGCACCTGCAGCGTCTCAGAATCGTCGTCGTTTAGCGCTTCAACCATCGCAGCCTGAATCGGCCCTGGAACGATAAGGCCTGCGTGCTTGCGCAGCTCGAGAAGCTCCGCGATAAGCGCCTCATCACCCGCGAAAAAGCCCGTGCGATAAGAGGCCAGGTTATGGGACTTCGACAACGAGTGCATCGCGATAAGACCCGTGTTATCGCCGTCAGTCACGCGCGGATCCAAGATGGAAACCGGCTTCTTCTCGTCGTCCCATGCCAACGCCAAGTAGCACTCGTCAGAGGCCACAATGACGTTGTTCTCACGCGCCCATGCCACCACGGCACGCATCTCTTCCACGGTCTTTACTCGGCCGGTCGGGTTCGACGGCGAGTTGATAAAGGCCAGCTCTGCATCGCCAAAGTCGCGAGGATCGTCCGCGCGCTCTGGGTATGCGCCAGCAATCAGCGCGCCCACCTCGTAAGTCGGATAAGCCACGGAAGGGATGATGACGCGCTGGCCGCGCATGCCCAGCAGCGTCGGCAGCCAAGCGATAGACTCCTTCAAGCCGATTACCGGCAGTACGCCGAAGGAGGAAGGTTGAGCGCCCGTGCGGCGCGCAACATTACCGCGGATGGCTTCCTGCAGCTGCGCAGTGCCCGCCGTGGTGGGATAGCCGGGAGCCTCCGCGTTCGAAGCCATCGCCAGCTGCACGCCCGGAGCTACTGGATCGACCGGGTTGCCCACGGAAAGATCCACGATGCCATCTGGGTGCGACTGAGCCTTCTTCTTCGCCTCAGCAAGCGAGTTCCACGGAAAGTCCGGCAGGCTATTTCCAAGCGGTTGACGAGCCATTCTTAGGTCAAGCTCCTTATTTACAAGGTAGGCAGCGGGAAAAGTTAAAGCCCGGACCCAAATGCGTGAGGTCCGGGCAGCAGAAATTAATCCTGGTTCTGCGGAGGCAGGGCCGCAATCATTGGAGCGTCGAAGTCCTGTGGACCAAGCGCTGCAGCACCACCCGGGGAGCCAAGATCATCAAAGAACGCAGCGTTAGCGTCGTTGTAATCAATCCACTCATCCGGAACGTCATCCTCGTAGAAGATTGCCTCAACTGGGCAAGCAGGCTCACAAGCGCCGCAGTCTACGCACTCGTCAGGATGGATGTACAGGGAGCGCTTGCCTTCGTAGATGCAATCGACGGGGCACTCTTCAACGCAAGCGCGGTCCATCACATCGACGCATGGCTGCGCGATAGTGTAAGTCATGAGGTGCTAAAACTCCTGTTTTCACGGGTTTTGGGATGTCTAACAGTATGTCACTTTTGGACAAAAAATGGGAAAATTCCGCCCCCGATTCCGGCGATTAACAGCAGGAGCGAAAGAATATTATTGGCCAGCCACATATCGCCGGTCACGACCACACCCAGCACGAATGCGAAGTATCCCAGCAGCCAAGCCGCCAAAGGAACAAGCCCGATGTAGGCATTATCACTCCAGAGCCTTGCTGTGCGCGTGAGCACTGTATTAAACCACCAGGCTAGAACGATCGTGATGGGAAAAGCCACGCTCGTCCCACCCGGCAGCGGCAACCTGGCGGTGAGGTAGACAACTTCTAGAACCAGGGAGGTCAGCGCGCCTAGGCACAGCCAGGCCAGGCCGGTTATCTGCTCGCCGCGTGAGTATTCATTCAAAATCACAGGCCCTCCAGCAGCGCGTCTGCAGGCTCGCCCTGCCCCAGGCGGTAGTGCTCAGCACGCAACAACGGCATAACAAGGAGGTTGGACAGGCCATATGCGCTTGGCGACGCCGCCGGGTCCCCAATGGCCGCCGCAGCCGCTACCGGGTTCGTCTGGGTCACTGTGGAGTCAGCCACCCAAATCTGCGTGGCATGGGCGACCATGGCGCGACGCTTGGCGGCTAGCGCGGCATCGTCAAGCCGGTATTCCACGTCAGCGCCCTCGTTGGTGAAATTGTCGAGGTAACCCCGGTCCGGCTTTCGCCAGCCTTCCGGTCCGCCGATGGTTTCAAGCGCGCTGTAGTGCGCACCACGTTCGAAGATTGCCCACCAGATGCGCTGGTCTGGTGCTGCGGCAGCGTGGACTGCCTGGTGCACGGCGATGTGGTCCGGGTGGCCATAGCCGCCGTCCGGTCCGTATGTCAGCACGATATGCGGGCGAAGCTGCGCAAAGTGCTCGCGCAACAAGTCTGCCGCCTCGTCAATGCGGCGCACCAAGGCACGCGGATTCTCGTGAGCCGGTGAGCCCTCCATGCCGGAATCGCGGAAGAAGCCAAAGCCGCCGAGTTGAATACCGTGGACGCCCAAGATATCGAGGGCGTCGGAAAGCTCACGTGCCCTGAAACCGCCTAGCTGGTCTGCATTGCACAGGCCTTGATAAGGCTTGCCAATGACCTCGCCTTCCTCGCCGAGCGTGGCCGTGATGACCGTGACCTCGGCGCCCCTTGCGGCCATGTCAGCGAGCGTTCCGCCGGTAAAAAGCACCTCGTCATCTGGGTGAGCATGTACGGCCACCACGCGGTAACCGCGCAAATCATTATTTTTCATCTTTCCTCCACATCGGTGCCGTAATAAGCCCTGCATCCCAATCTTCGATGCGTTGACCGGGCCCAAGGATACCCCTGCCCAAAGCATGGATACGCACCTCGTCCATCAAAGGTACGTAGAGCACCTCGTCAGAATTGAGTTTGCGGACCTTTTCCAAGGCGGCATCAGGATTGATACGCCCAGACAAGATTTCGCCGCGCATGTCCTCTGCCTCGGCAGGGCAAAAGCCGGAGATATCGCCGGCGCGTACCTCGTCGTTTTCACACATATAGAGGCTGGCCAGACTCTCCGGAGACACGTTTGCATTCTCCCAGGCCACCACGGCGTCCACCTCTGCCTCCGGCAGCATCTCGCCGGCAATGGTTTGAGTGCGCTCAGAGACTACCTCTGCACTAATTGCTTGTGCTTCGAGGACGTCGACGATGGTGCTGGCAGCCGCCATAGCCTCGGGATGCGTGGGATCAGCTGCAATGCGCAGCGGCTTGCGGCCCGCGCGCTCGCGAAGTGGCGTCAGGTCTACTTCTTCGTTGACCGGGTTTTGGCCCGGACGCAACTCCGAGGCACGGCCCGCCGCCAGGCGAGCGACCTGGTCGGTCTCGATGAGCGAGGCTAAAGCGCGACGCTGGCTTTGCTCTGGCAACGCGCCTTCCCGGGCGGAAAAGTGCAGGCGCAGCTGGCGATTACGGGTCACGGTCCCGGCGTTGACGTTGCTCAGCAAACTGAGGCTCTCCAGCGAGGTTTGTTCCGGAGTAAAGTCCACGAATCCCACCTGGCCCGAGCGCAACATGTTGACCGCCTGACTGGTATCGCGGACGGTACGCAGCTGGACGACGTCGACAAGCGCAGGCCCCGCGCCCCAGAAGCGGTCGTTGCGATTCAGGGTAATAACTCCCCTGCCTCGATCGACGGCCTCGACGGCATAGCGCCCAGCGGATGCGGGGATGCCGTCGGCAAGAGCTGCCGTAAACTCGGTGTCCTGCAGCAGGTGCGAAGGAAGAAGGTGCGCGAAAAGTCGGTGCCAATCGGACACGCGCTGCTTGAAATCCACCACCACAACGCGCCCTGCCGAGGACGTGCTGATGTCCTCGATGGCGAAGTAGCCCGCTGGGTCCACCACTCCGGGGTTGGAGGTCATTTGGGTCCACAGGTAGTGAAAGTCACTGCCGCTAATCGGAGTGCCATCGGACCATTGCGCCGGTGAGGCAATCTTGTACACCACGCGCTGGGCAACACCTTTCGGCGGCTCTACCTCCGCCGCGCTGGCCAGCACATCGGAATCCATGTGTTCGCCGTGGAAAGCAGAAGGAAGGACGAGCTCTGCAATCTGGCTGACCAGCTCGCTGTTGTTGGCTACCAGATGCGGATTGAGTCCGCCGCGGAGCGGATCGACGCCGATGGCGACGGTCTCGCGCTCGACGCCGTCCTCTTTTTCCTTCTTCTCGGGCGTCGGCGTTTCGGTCTGGGTGCGCTCGGCAGCTGGCTTGTCCTCGACGGGCGGCGGGCCTGGATTGGCCATGCACGAGGTGAGCACGCTAAGTGATGAGGCAACCACTACCGCGCCAAACTTTCGCACTTTGATACCGCCCTTCTACCTAGATCTGGAACCACTTTAGTCGGCTGGCGGGCATTGCTTGGAATTTGACGCTGTGTTTACGGCGCTCTTCAGCTGCATTCGAACCATCGAGTGGCTCTTTTGGGCGCCTTTGGCGCCCTTCGATGGTTCGAATGCAGGTTCTCTGGCAAAAGAAAAGCGCGACCCCAAAACGGCCGCACTTTAATCTCCTAAGCGTTACTTGTTGAGCTGCTTCGCACGGGAAGCTGCACGCTTACGGTCGGTAGCGGAAAGCTCGACCTTACGCACTCGCATGACGTTCGGAGCAACCTCGACGCACTCGTCGTTGCCACAGAACTCAAGCGCCTCGTCCAGGGAAAGGGTACGCGCCTTTGCCAGGGTGACGGTTGCGTCTGCGGTGGCAGAACGCATGTTGGTCAGCTTCTTTTCCTTGGTGATGTTGATGTCCATATCCTCATCACGGTTGTTAGCGCCAACGACCATGCCCTCGTAAGCCTCCATGCCTGGCTCGACGAAGAACTCGCCACGGTCAGCCAGCTGCTGCAGTGCGTATGCGGTGATCTGGCCGGAGCGGTCAGCAACCAGGGAGCCGGTCGGACGGGACTTGATCTCGCCTGCCCAGCTATCCAGGCCATCGGCGATGGAGTTAGCGATACCTGCACCGCGGGTCTCGGTCAGGAACTGGGTGCGGAAGCCGATGAGGCCACGCGCCGGAACGCGGAAGATCATGCGTACCCAGTCACCCTCGCGGACGTCCATGGACTGCATCTGGCCCTTGCGGGTAGCCAGCAGCTGGGTAACGGCGCCCTGGTACTCGGAAGGAGTATCGATGGTGAGCATCTCGTATGGCTCCATGGTCTTGCCATCGACAACCTGGGTAACAACCTGTGGCTTACCCACGGTCATTTCGAAGCCCTCTCGGCGCATGTTCTCAATCAGAACGGACAGCGCCATTTCGCCGCGGCCCTGTACCTCCCAAGCGTCAGGACGCTCGGTCGGCAGAACCTTCAGGGACACGTTACCGATAAGCTCCTGTTCCAAACGAGCCTTGACCATACGTGCGGTCAGCTTGTCGCCACCGCCCTGGCCAGCCATTGGGGAGGTGTTAACGCCGATGGTCATAGAGATTGCCGGCTCATCAACGTGAATCTGTGGCAGAGCAACCGGGTTTTCAACGTCGGCGATGGTATCGCCAATCATGATCTCTGGGATACCAGAAATGGCGACGATGTCGCCGGCAATAGCCTCGGTCTCTGGCTGGCGCTCAAAGCCGACGGTACGCAGCAGCTCGGCAACCTTAACGTTCTTAACTACCTCGTTGCCGTCCTCATCCCAGGAGATCCAGGCAACCTGCTGCCCCTTCTTGATCTTGCCGGAGTAGATACGCAGCAAAGCGATACGGCCCAGGAAGTCAGAGGAGTCAAGGTTGGCCACATGCGCCTGCAACGGGCCGTCGACGGAAGCGGATGGCTCCGGCAGAACCTCGTAGATGACGTCGAAAAGCGCCTGCAGGTCCTCAGCCGCAGGAACGTTGCCGTCTCCTGGGTTCTCGGTGGAAGCCTTGCCCTCACGGCCAGAAGCGTAGAGTACCGGCAGATCCAACAGTGTTTCTGCAGCAGCAGCTGCTTCCTCATCCTCTAGGCCGGAGGCGATTTCCAGCAGGAGGTCGTGGGACTCGTTGACAACCTCGTCGATACGAGCGTCTGGGCGGTCGGTCTTGTTAACGCAGATGATGACCGGCAGCTTGGCTTCCAGAGCCTTGGTCAGAACGAAGCGGGTCTGTGGCAGCGGGCCTTCGGAGGCGTCGACAAGCAGCACGACGCCGTCAACCATGGAGATACCGCGCTCGACCTCGCCACCGAAGTCGGCGTGGCCTGGGGTGTCGATGACGTTGATGATGAGGTCGCCGCCGTCCTTGCCCAGACCCTTGCGGTGAATAGCGGTGTTCTTCGCCAGAATGGTAATGCCGCGCTCGCGCTCCTGGTCATTGGAGTCCATGACGCGGTCCGTGTGCTCGCCGTGGTCACCGAAGGCGCCGGACTGCTCCAGCATGCCGTTGACGAGGGTGGTCTTACCGTGGTCAACGTGGGCGACGATGGCGACGTTACGGAACTCGGTATTAGTCACTGGTGGGGTGCTCCTTAAAAGCAAAGTTGGAACGCTTAAGCGCAAGATTTTGAACGGGGTCTAAATATACTCTGCAAGTTTGCAATTTGCAGCATTGGAACACCCCACTGAAGCGGGAAACCGCAGGAGCCAGCGTTTTGTAACAAATCTATAACCCCGGACGAAAGACGGGTTGAGACACACTTTCGCTTTAGAAACTGGCTTGACCGCAAGAAAAAAGTGAATATTGTTACCAGAGATACTATTGTGACCAATGTGCCGAGTGTTATTGTCAAACATCTCGCACCCATTTCCGTCTCCTACACCCAATTCAAGGAATCTGATAATCGTGAGCACCTCGAGCACCGCACCTAGCTCCGAGCACAACAACGGACGCCGCCTCCGCGCGAGCTCCGGCATGATTGCTGCCGCTACCGCGGCGCTCATCGGTCTAGCCACTCCCCTTATCGCACCGGCCCAGGCAGACGCCCCGGACCTGGCCGCGCTGGAGGCACAGGCAATGTCGCACTCCCCGCTGGATTCGCTGGGACGTCCCAATGAGGCAACCCAGAATCGTATCCGCGAATTCGCCGCACAGCCATGGATTCCTAACGACATTCGCAGCGCCATCCTCTCCGGACTTGCTTTCAGCATGGGCCAGGGAGGCGATCCAGGCGTGGAATTGCCAGAGGGCCAAAGCCCGGCATTCCGCCAGTTCTACTGGCCTACCGTCTCCGCAAAATGCATCGGGGGCCAGGGCGATTCCATGGGTTCTGCCATCGCTGTCCCGGGCCCTACCAAGATGCCAGCACCGGGTGCAGGTCCAGGTGAGACAGTCTTCCTCTTCACGGCACTGGGCACTTCCCCTGCAGCTAAGGAGCAGGGCAACATGAAGGTCCAGTGGTTCAACCTGGACACTTTCCAGTCCGGCGTTACCCCGCTTTTCAACAACGGCATCAACGCCGACGGCCCCACCACCGTCTCAGGCCGCGCCACCACGGGCAAGGGCACCGTCGTGGCCATCTTGTCCGGTTCCGTCAACACCCAAGATTCCGCGTGCGCATTCCCGCCAACTGCCGCCTTCCTTGAGGTTAATTAATGAACGTCGATCTACACCCTGTCAAGCAAGAAACCTTTAATACAGCGGAAAACATCAACGTCGATCCAAAGGGTTTCTTGCGCGAGGTCGACACCTACAAAGAAACCGAATTTGGTCTTTACATGGCCCGCGGTGCTAATCATCCGCGCTTTGGCTACCTCGAATCTTGGTTGCTGCCTGAACTGGGCCTGCGTGCGAATATCTTCCACTTCCGGGAAGGGGTTGAGGCACACCAGGACTTCTACTTCGATATCGCTGACATCGATAACAAGGATGGAGTCTGGACTACCCGTGACCTTTACGTCGATCTGGTCTCCAACACAGGCGAGCCAATCGAGGTTCTCGACATCGACGAACTGGCCGCAGCCACCTCCGCGGGTTTTATCTCGGCAGAAGAGGCAGAGCGCGCTATGGACCGTACCCTCATCGCGGTCGAAGGCATTACCCGATACGGCGACGATTCCATGGCTTGGCTGCGCGCCCTCGGCATCGAGCTTTCTTGGGCTGACTCTGTCAATCTGACGCCTGCGGAGTAGTTGCGTAAGATATCTAGGGTTACTTACCCCTTCATATTAAGGATGCTTATTCCCCATGGCCGGTGGACTTTTTGCACTGCTTGACGACGTCGCGGTAATCGCTCGCGCGGCAGCCTCCAGCGCCGACGACGTCGCTGCCTTAGCTGGCAAGACCTCGGTAAAGGCGGCGGGCGTCGTGGTCGACGATGCCGCCGTTACCCCACAGTATGTCTCCGGCGTTACCCCAGCCCGCGAGCTGCCTATCATTTGGCGCATCACCAAGGGCTCGCTCATCAACAAGATCGTCATCATCTTGCCGATCGCACTGCTGTTGTCTTGGATTGCGCCGTGGGCGCTGACCCCCATTCTCATGTGCGGCGGTACTTATCTGTGCTTTGAAGGCGCAGAGAAGATCTTCCACCACTTCGCAGCGCATGGCGCAGAAGAAGAAAAAGAAGAACAGGCGGACGCAAAGGATCCAGACGCCGAAGACAAGTTGGTTAAGTCTGCCGTTACCACGGACCTTATCTTGTCCGCTGAGATCATGGTGATCTCGCTCAACGAAGTCATTGACCAAAGCTTCTGGATGCGCCTAGGCGCGCTGCTCATCGTCGCCGTCGCTATCACTTTGGCGGTCTATGGCGCTGTCGGCGTGCTGATCAAGATGGACGACCTTGGCATTAAACTGCTGGAGCGCAACGAAGGAAAGTCGGCCGTCGGCAACGCCTTGGTCAAGGGCATGCCGGTAGTTCTCGACATCATCTCCGTCATCGGCACGGCGGCAATGCTGTGGGTAGGTGGCCACATCGTTATCAAGGGTCTGCACGAGTTCGGCATCAACCAGCCGCACGGTTTTATCCATCACCTAACCGAACCCATCTCCAACGGCGCGCTGGCCTGGACCGTAGATACCGTCTGTTCCATGGCCTTCGGCCTTGTCTTGGGCACCATCGTCGTGGGCATCGTCACAGGTGTCAAGAAGGCTCTCGGTAAGTAGTCGAGAACCCCTCCAGGTTTTCTCAGCTACTCGATTACAGGAACATAAGCAGCGACAGCGCCATCACTGCCATTCCGGCAATCAGCCCGTAGATGGCGTGGTGGTGTTCACCAGTTTCCTCTGCGGTGGGCAAAAGCTCATCAAGCGAGATGAAGACCATAATGCCGGCGATGGCTGCAAAGCTAAAGCCCATCGTGGCAGACCCCATCAGCGGCAGCAGGAGAACGAAGCCCACCGCTGCCCCAACTGGCTCAGCGAGCCCCGAAACCGTAGCCCACCAGAAGGCTTTGGCTCTCGAGCCCGTGGCTTCCCGTAGTGGCACCGCGACTGCGATGCCTTCCGGAATATTGTGAATCGCAATCGCCACGGCTACCGGAATCGCGATACGTGGGTCTTCCAAACCGGCGAGGAAGGTGGCAAAACCTTCCGGAAAATTATGAAAGGCCAAGGCGCAGGCCGTAAACACGCCCGTCTTCATCAGCCGCTTGCGGCGTGCTTCTTCTTCCGTGGTGGCAGGCTCGTGCGGATTAATCTCTTCCGGAACGATTCGGTCAATAACCGCAATTATCGCGATGCCGGCGAAGAACGCGAGCACCACTGCCCAAGTTCCTGCCCTCTTTCCGCCAAAGGCCTCCGTCAATTGCTCGAGGCCCGTAGGCAGGATCTCCATGAAAGAGACATAAAGCATGACGCCAGCCGAAAGGCCTAACGCGGCAGCCATGAAAGCCGAACCAGCATGGCGTTTACTGACGGCGATGCCGGCGCCGATGGACGTCGATAAGCCGGCCAAGAGCGTAAGACCGAAAGCCACCGCCAAGGAAGACGCTGTATACATAACTAAAGACTCTAGAACATCAGCGCGCCCCAGCCCCCACTCCGTGGTGCGTGAGCTTTAAATGCGTAGGCTAGAAGCCTATAAACCTTAAAAGATTTGGAGGCCCTCGTTGGACGTGAGCATGTACCCACTAGCTAATAGCTACTTCGGCGTCACTCACGTCGCAGTTCTCGAGCATGTAGTCCACTCGGTAGCGCTCAGCCTCCCGCTTTTGCACAAAGAGCCGCTTGCGCTGGCGGTCACGCTCGAGCCCGAGGCTTTCAGCGGCGGCTGGCGTGTGCGCAGTGAGTTTGGCATCTTAGGCTATCTTGACGCCGCGGAAACCGCGGAGTTTCCTGCCCTGCAGCGCGTGCGTGCATCAGGGTTTAGAGTCGCAACTGACGCTACGGTTGAGCTCGTGCCTGAGGACGCGACTATCGACGTCGCGGTTAACCTCGGTCTTGCCCCGTGGATGGTGCCTGTCAATGAGCAACCCGCAGGCTCCGTACTGTTGCAGGGCGGCCTCGGCCTCCTTCTCGATACCGCAACCGGGCAGCTCAATGAATCTCAACTTTCGCGCTTAAATACCCAGCAGATCTTCGTCTCGCTGCATCTGGTTGAAGGCGATATTGTCGCCGCTGCCCCAGGCTCCGTCCTGGGCCGCGTGTGCACCACACAACAACAGCCCCACCTCGGTGCGATCCTGGAACGTAGCGCTGCACAAGACGCCGCTATCGCTGCCCGTGCTTACTGCGCCGACGGCCGCATCGCTGTCGACGTGCCCGAGGTGGGCGCCACCGAGTTCTTCTCCCCCGCCGTCCCCGCCCTGCGCGTGCCGCCCGAAGCGCCCGCCATCCCTCCTGCCGTCGAGCCCGTGGCCACGCAGGATTGGGAGACCGGCCTCGAGGCCGCAGACTTCCATGCCGACCTGCCGCGCGGAGCCAAGAAAGTCGCGCGCCTGGTGACTCTAGCGGCACAGCCTGCCCCGGAAGCAGTAGGAAAACCGGAACCAGCGGACGAACCTGAACCGCTGTCAGAGCCTGCACCGTGTAGCGAGCTCTCAAGCCTCGTCAACCACGTCCCGGGCCAACAAGCATTAGCATGGCGGCAGCTTCCCGTCGCTGCGGCGCCGGGTCGCTTCTCCTCGGAGTCAGCGCGTGTGCGCGCACGACGCTCTGAACGTGCAGCCTCCCGGCAGCGCGGCGGGCACCACCGCAAGTAAACTTGCAGCTTTCCCACCGAAAGGACTTAACAATGCTTTCCCACAACCGGCGCTTGCTGCGCATCGGCGCGACCGTGCTGGCTGGCAGCCTCTTTTTGGCTGCCTGCGGCGAGGGCGAGTCCGCCAACCCGCGCATCATCCAAGGCTTGCACCAGAAGAAGCCGAAAGAGCCGATTGCCCGCCCGATGTCGGAGATGGTTCCAGCAGAGGTCGCAGCAGGACTCGGCAGCGAAAAGTACGGACTGCCCACCGCCCACGGCGCATCCATCGCATCGGGAGCGATGGAGCAATGCCAGGACTTCAAAGGCGATACCTTCCAAGCTGTTGCCGATGCCAAGACTTTGGAGGACCACGAGATCGAGGTGGACTACGGCCTCGACGATGCAGACATGACATCCTGGGATGGCATGTGCGCACCCATCAAATTCGAAGGCGCCAATGCCTTTGCCACCGTGGCGACAGTGCCGTATAAGCAAGACAAGAACGAAGTCACGGGCCCGATGCTCTACATCTTCAACGGCGGTAACGGCGCTCCCCTGGTCACCCAGCCTTTCGAGCTGCCGCACGAATTTGCCGGGAAGAAGATGAGTGATTTCGCCATCACCCAGGTGGGCGAAAAGCTGGTCTTTTCCCTAAACGATGTGCCGGAGGACAAAGCCCCACAAATCTTCACCCTCTCGCTTGCTGATGCCACCTCAAAAACCGTCAATCAGCCAGAGCCGCCGGCGAATACCTCGCAGCGCCGCCTAGAGGAATTCCGCATTCAGGATTCCTATGTTTATATCGCCGAACGCAACAGCGAGGCCGGATATCAGCTCGTTGCTGTCGATGCCCTAAGCGGCGAGGACACCGTCTTGGTGGATGCGGGTTCCCCGGGCTTCGACGATGTCGAGCTGCCGCCCGAGGCCAAAGGCTATACCTTGCTGCACAACAACGACTTCCTAGTGGGAATCTCCGACAACGCAGCGCGCCCGACCTTTGTCTACGACAAGCAGCAGGGCCCGCGCATGCTTGGCGATGCCTTCCCGCTCGACGACCCTGAGGATCCCGCCCACGTCTCCAGCCCTACGGGCACCATCGTGCGCAATCATCTGACGCTGCTGGATAAAGATGCCGGCATCAAGGTCATCAATCTGGCTAGCGGCGAGCAGGTGGGGGAAGTCTCCAACGAGGAGATGACTGAACCTTTCGAGACCGAGGACTACAAGGAGCAGGGCATCTCGGCTATTTCTGATGGCCAGGCACTGTACCTTTCTACCGGCAAGACCGAGGAATCCACCGAGCGTTACAAGCTCAACCTGGAGACCTTGGAGGTCGAGGAAAAGAACCCGAAGGCCGTGCCACTCTTCGATACCCAGAACCTCTTCTTTGCTGGCTCCACCCTATTCGCCAACTTCGGCGAGGCCGGCGAGACCATCCCGGCCACCGGCGTTTACGCCTACTACGACTAAGCGAGCTCGCGCAGACTGCCATCGAGGCGTCGGGTAATCCCCTTCGCATCCAGTTGCTCTAGCAGCGGGATGGCAACCCGGCGCGTGGTGCAAAGCGCCTGACGCGCCTGCGAGGTGCTAAAGGGCTGCTCGATTCCTTGCAGGCGGGTTCTCGCCTCCGCGACTGCCGCGGGCAGCAACACCACGCCGTCCTTTAGGCGCAGCAGTCTCCCGGCGCGCTCAGCTGCGGCAAGCTCCTTGTTTCCCAGACCAAGCTCGCGTAGGTCCGCGGCCTCCGGCGCGGCGAAGGGCTCTCTCTTTAGCCGGCGTTCCAGCTCGGCAACGCTTGCTTCTGCCTCGCCCAAGTTAACCGCAGCGCCGGGCAGCCGAATAACGCCTTCGGCGGACTCCAGCTTCGCCGCGGCGACAGCTAGGTTGAGCAGGCTATCTTCTTCGACACCCAATACATCACGGGCGGCACCGCGCGGCAGGCCGACAGACAGCGGCTTGGCCGCCATGTGTTCCTGTACCGCATCATTAAGCGCCTGCTTCCACTTTCCCACCTGGCCGGCGGTGATCCACCACTTGTTAAAGGCAATCACTCCGGCAGGCGGCGCGGAGGTCTCATAGCCATCCTGTTCTAACTCGCTGAGCAACGCGTAACCGCGGTGGCGCAGGCTTTGCGCCGGATTGCGGTAGTCTTCCAGCTGCGCGAGTTCTTCCGCGCGGCGGGCTGCAGCTCCCCGCCGGCGCAGCGCGGGCGGGACAAGGTCAACAATTTCCACGCCGGCCAACACATGGCGAGCGCCGGGCCCGCGCAGCACGAAGCGATCCCCCAGCCCAAGAGCCAGCGGGGCGCTGAGTCGAATGCGCGCGAAGTCGCCGCTGAGAGGTCGCACGCGTGCTTCCACGCCCGCCGTGCCGGTATGGGCGATGAGCTCCTGGGCAATGCCATCCAAGCTTTCGCCAGAGACCCGGCGCACGTCGAATTCTTGCGTGACCCGCCATGTGCTTGGGCTGAGCAGGCTATCGCCGCGGCTAATCGCCTCTGCCTCCACGCCGCGCAGGTTTACCGCAACGCGGGTGACTGGCTGGGCTGAGACAACCGCCGTATTTTCACTGTGCAGGCCGCGTACCTCGACTGGGACCAGCTCCCCGCCGCTGAGCAGATCAAGTCGATCGCCCACGGCAATGCTGCCTGCCCCAAGTGTTCCGGTGACCACGGTGCCCGCGCCCTTCACGCTGAAGGAGCGATCTACCCACAGGCGAACGCGCTGCTCGGCATCTGGAGCAGGCGCGGCGGCCAGCACGGTGTCGAGCTCAGCGCGCAGCTTCTCGATGCCCTCCCCGGTCTTAGCGGAGACCTCGATGATGGCGGCGTCGGCAAGCGCGGTGCCCGCGAGCTGCCTGCCTACCTCCCCGCGCACCTCCTGGCGACGCTGATCATCCGCACGGTCGGAGCGGGTCAGCGCCACGACGCCGTGGCTAATTCCCAGCGCGGCGATGGCATCGCGGTGATCGGTGGACTGAGCCTGCCAGCCTTCATCGGCGGCGACGACGAAAAGCACCACCGGTGCAGGCCCCAGGCCGGCCAGCATATTTCCCAAGAAACGCTCGTGGCCTGGGACATCAACAAAGGCAACATCGGCGCCCGAGGGCAGGTGCGTCCACACAAAACCCAAGTCGATGGTGAGCCCGCGGCGCTTTTCCTCTTCCCAGCGATCCGGATCCATACCTGTAAGCGTCCGCGCGAGCGTGGACTTTCCATGGTCCACGTGGCCGGCGGTGGCGACGACGTACATCTTTTACTCCTCAGGCTGTAGCTTTTGGGCTTTGCGGATGGCCGCGATGAGCGCGGCGTCTTGGGAGGCAGGGATGCAGCGGACATCGATAAGACACTGGCCCTGGTGGACGCGCGGCAGCACGGCCGACTGCCCAACGCGCAGAAGAGCGGCGAGCTCTTCCGGCAAAGCCACGGCAAAGCCTTCGAGCGGGTACTCAGGTGCCCCACCACCGCCAACACGTCCGGCGTGTGCAACCACCTCGCCGCCTACCGCCTGCGCCACCTCTTCGGTGCGGCGGCGGTACTCGGCGGAATCAATATGCAGGGCCTCCTCGACTGCATTCACCGGCGCATTCAGCGCTGCTTCCAGGGCGTTTAGCCGCAGCTTATCGATGCGCACCGCACGCGCGAGCGGGTGCTTCTTCAACAAAGCAATGGCCTTCTTGGTGCCCAAGATGATGCCGGCCTGCGGCCCGCCGAGCAGCTTGTCACCAGAGGCAATGACCACGTCCGCGCCGGCATCCAGCTGCTCGCTGAGGCTCGGCTCCTCGGGCAGGGTCGGGTCCGGCACCAGCAGCCCGGAGCCTAGATCGACGATGAGGCTGACCTGCCCCGCGCCCTCTCCGCGAGACTTGTTGTGCTTCTTCAGTGCCCCACGCAGCTGCGGCACATCCACGGCGGTGGTAAAGCCCTCGATGCGAAAGTTGGAAGGATGTACCTTAAGCACCGCGCCGGTGTTATTACCCAGCGCAGCCTCGTAGTCAGCGAGGTGGGTGCGGTTGGTGGCGCCAATCTCTTTGAGGACTGTGCCGGAGGATTCGATGAGTTCCGGCAGCCGGAATCCGGCGCCGATCTCGATGAGTTCGCCGCGGGAGATGATGACTTCCTTTCCGGGGGCAAGAGCGGCGGTGGCCAGCAACAGCGCTGCAGCTCCGTTGTTGACCACGAGCGCATCTTCCGCGCCCGGGCAGGCTGCAAGCAACGCATTGATGGCGCCGCGGCCGCGGTCCTTAGAACGCACGCCGGCCGGAAGATCGAGTTCGACGTCGGTGTAGGCAGCGGCATCGGCAAGCGCAGCGATGGCAACCTCCGGAAGCGGCGCGCGGCCCAAGTTCGTGTGCACGATAACCCCGGTGGCGTTGAGCACCGGGCGCAGGCTATACGGGCTTGCGTTGTTTAGAGCATCCCGGACCCTGGCGGTGACATCCGCTGGCGCGATGACTCCCCTTTGCGCCTGCTTGACGACGCCCCGGATAACAGCCCGCACTGCATGTTCCGCGAGCTTCTCGCGCGCGGCTTGGGCCTCCGGCAGCGCCAAAAGTTGATCGGTACGGGGGATGTTGCGGCGCTCGTCCTGCCGCTGCGAATCGCTCTTGCTTGTCACAAACGTTCCTTGGGTTGCGGGGAGATGCCACGGGTGCCAGATACGCTGGCGGAGACGGACAGGAATCGAACCTGCCAGACCGAGCTACTCGGCCTCACCGGTTTTGAAGACCGGGGCGCCCACCAGGACACGTACGCCTCCATTGCAAGAGTTTACACTTAGGCAAATTCAGCCAGCGCCCTGCCCAGCACCGCGCCGGCGCGAATCCACAAAGGCATCATTGTCCCAGCGTATTGCCAGCAGTTGTACACTCGGGATAATGAACGACATATTATTGACATCTTTTGCAGCAGGCGGCGGATGCGCCTGCAAAATCCCGCCGGGCGAGTTGGAATCGGCCGTCGAAGGCCTCGTGGGCAAGGCCGATCCGAACGTCTTGGTGGGCCTCGATGACGGCGACGATGCCGCGGCTGTCAAGATTCAAGATGGCCTGGCGGTAATTTCCACCGCGGACTTTTTCACCCCGATGCTCAACGACCCTTATGACTGGGGCCGAGTGGCGGCAGCGAACGCGCTTTCTGACGTCTACGCCATGGGCGGCACCCCAGTCACCGCCATCAACTTGGTGGGTTGGCCGCGTGAGGTACTCCCCCTCGACGTTCTGCGCGAGGTCTTGCGCGGCGGAATGGATGTCGCGACGCAAGCTGGTATCTCCGTGACCGGTGGCCACTCAATTACCTCGCCGGAGCCAATCTACGGCATGGCGGCCACGGGCATCGTGGCGCCGGAGAAGCTGATGCGCAACGACACTGCGGAAGCGGGTCTTCCCATCACGCTGACCAAACCCATCGGCGTGGGCATCTTGAACAACAAGCACAAGGCCACTGGTGAGGTTTCCCAAGCGGCCGTGGACTCAATGACCACGCTCAACCGCGAGGCCTCCCGTGCAGCAGTTGAGGCTGGCATTTCTGCAGCTACCGACGTCACCGGCTTCGGCTTGTTGGGCCACCTCTACAAGATGATGCGCGCCTCCGGCATCGCCGCTGAGCTCGACGCCAGCTCGGTTCCGGCCGTAGAAGGTGCTAAAGAAGCTCTTGCTGAGGGCTTTATTCCAGGCGGCTCCCGCCGCAACCTGGACTGGGTCCGCCCACATCTAACCAACGAGGCTGGCCTGAGCGAAGAAGAGCTGGTCTTCCTCGCTGATGCACAGACTTCCGGCGGTCTGCTGCTCATCGGTGAGGTACCTGGCTACCCGGTCATCGGACGCACCGTGGCTCACGATGGTTCTGAGGACAGCGCCTTCATCACCATCAAGTAAGACTGCGGTTTCGGCCGTGGCCTGCTGGGCCGTCTAGGCCTCCTTCTTAAACAGGCGTGATACCCACCCGGACTTTTCCGCGGTGGGGTGCGTGCCGAGGATCTTCTCGCCCCGTCGGAACACGAACGTCATGCGCGCGCCCTCGCGGGTGGGCTCACCGATGAGCTCGTGGCCCGCTGCTGCGGCGTCATCCGGCACGTTGCGATAAGCCTGCGGGCAATCAGTGGTTACTTCCAGGATCTGCCCCGGCTTGAGGCCATGCAATGCCTCCAATGTGTGAATGACCGGGTACGGGCACGACTCGCCACACAAGTCGATTTCAAAATCAGGTGTGGTCACACTAGGTCCTTACTTTTGTTAACAGAGCTCAGTTTTTGCAGTGTCTTCCTTACGCGCTACGGCTGTACTGGGATTCTAGACGCGCACGACGGTCGCCACGACGCGGTGCTTGAAGTAGCCACCACCCCACGAGCAGAGCCGAGGTCAGTGCAAGTGCGGGCCATGGGCCAAAGGACTCATAGAAGTTGAGCTTCCAGGAGTTTGCCACCAAGGTGTCGTAAACGCCCCAATGATCCCAGCCATATGCCAGTACCGTTGCGCCGATGACGTTTCCGGCAAAGGCAACCCACGCAACCAGCTGGCCCTCCATTGCGCGGTACATCATGCCAGTCTCACAAGCGCCAGCCATGATGATGCCCAGCCCGAAGAGGAAGCCGCCGATCACGGTTCCCCATCCTGCCGGCTTCGTCAGCGGTTCCATTCCGGTGCCCAGCAAGACAAAGAAGGTCACGATGACGGCCGCGGCCAAGCCAATAATCAGCGAGTCCGCGAGCTTGGTCTTCTTGGTCACCCACAAATCGCGGAAGGCCGCAGTAAAGCAGATCTGACCGCGCTGGATGAGGATTCCAAAAGCCAAGCCAAAGACCACGGCTGCAGCCAACATGTTCTTGCCCGTCATGAAGTAGACGATGGTGACCACGACCATCACTGCGCACATCCCGATGGCAACAACGAGGTGGCGGATACGGCGGCGTCTTAAAGCATCAGCGTCACCGGTGTCCTTAGCCTGGGCCGGGCGCGGGCGCGTGGGACCACGCCACCAGTGTTGCTTGATCACCTGCACCCCGCCCCAGGTACCTACCGCAGTCATCACGGTGAAAATCCACGCGTGCAGCGAGAACTGCGGAATGCCCGTGAACATCGCCGCGAGGTTGCAACCGTAGGCCAAGCGCGCGCCAAATCCGGCGACGATGCCGCCCACCAAGGCTTGTGCCCATCGGCGCTTGAGCGGCGGAATGCGCCACCGGAAATCCCCTGCTGCCAGGGCCGCGATGAGTGAACCAATCAGCATCGCAATGACGATCCAGCCATCAGTGCGCTCAAGCGGATTGCCCTGTATTTTGGTTACTTCTGCATAGTATTTCCAGCCCTGAATATCAGCGCCGAAGGCCTCCACGACGTGGCCGCCAAGGCGCGTGAACTCGCCGGTGACTGCCCAAACAGTCCCGGTGATGAGGAAGTACAAACCAGACAGGATGCCCAACACGGCAAAGACTGGTCCTGGGGCGAGTCCCACGCGGGTGCGATAAAAAGCGTCATAAGACTTCTTGTCATACGAGCGCAGACTACGAGAAGAGGTGGACATCCTTTTTCTTCTTTCACAATCCAAGTCGCGGCGTGTGCTTTACGTCTAGAAAGAGAATAGGCGAAGCCCACCGATTGAAAAGCATTAGGGTCCACGAGAAAAGCCCGCGCTTGCTAGAACTTCGTGTTCTGGCAAGACGCGGGCTTGAGGGTTTTCGCGCAAAAGCGCGAGAAGCAAGCGCGGCTTAGTGCTTGGAGGTGACCACCGAGTGGGCCAGGCCTTCTTGCGCACGCTTGCGCGCGGCGCGACGCTTTTGTGGTTCGATGGTGGTCGCAGGATCCTTGACCGCCTCGATACCCGCGTTGAGCACGCCGAAACGGGTGCAGGCAGAACCCGCCATGAGCGAAAGGCCCGAAAGCACGGAGAGGGTACGGGACTTCGTGGCCGCTGCCACAGCGGTGCCCACGCCACCAGCGGCGATGAGGTACTCGCTGGCCTTCATCAACTTGCCTGGGGTGCCGTTGTGCAAAGGAGCCACGGTCTCTGGTTCCATGTTTTCTTCCATGATCTTGGTCGCGGCCAAGTCACTAGCAGCGGCGGCCATGCCCAAGGCACGGGCTGGGCCGGCATGCTCGACTGGGGTGAACACCATGGCGCAGCCAGACGCGGCTGCCGACGCCGAAGAAACAAAGACATAGGCCAAGTGCTTCTTGGCGTCGTTCCACGTAGGGTTCGAGGTGTTGCCCAATAGCACTGCGGTGTAGCCCGCCAAAGGACCGCCCAATACACCGGCAACCACACCAGCAGGACCAGCCGCAGCGCCCAGTGCTTTGCGGGCAAAGCGCGGCAACGGCAGCTTCTGCTTAGTGAGTTTGTCGGCTTCATACAATGCAGGCAACGACGCAGCGGTGGCGAAGGAGCCCAGAATCCACGAACCCACGCTCATCGGCGAGGTCACCTTGAATACGCGGAACATGTTGAGCAAACGCTCAGGGCGGCCAAGGTCAAGGACCAAGAATACTGAGCCACCAGCGGCGGCAGTAAATGCAGCAATGCGGGTGCTGCGCGCCAAGGGCTCATTCTTCGTGGCAGATGCGCCGGCGGCCAGCAAAGCGGAGCCGCCGGAAAGGCCGCCTAGGAACAGGTAAGCGCCAATCGGCCACTCCCATGGCGGAGCCTTGACCACGGGCTTGCCGTAGTAGGAGGAGAACTCGAAGTCCTCCGCCATGCGCTCTTCCTTGGAACCGTCCTGCGCACCGGCACCAGGACGCTTGCGCTTCTTCTTTGGCTTGGTGCCGTCGAACTTGCGGTAGCGGTTAGCGCGCGCTGGTTGCGGCGGGCGGTACTCGTCGAATTCGCTCACTTGCGGCCTCCCATCACGAACGCACCGGCAACAGCCAAGGCCATGCCGCCGATAGCTTTAGCTGCGGTCTTGTACATCTGCGGCAGGTCCGCAGTAGGAACCCGCGGGTCTGGCGGCAAACCGTAGACCTCCGGCGAGTCCAGGATAAGGAAGATAGAGCCGGTGCCACCGACGCCGTCCTCGCGGTTGGCGCCGTACAGGCGTGCCTCGGTCAGGCCCTGCTCGTGCAGAACTTTGACGCGCGCCTCGGCTGCGGCCAGCATCTCCTCGTACGGGCCGAACTGAATGGAGTCAGTCGGACATGTCTTGGCGCAGGCTGGCTGCTCGCCGATCTTAAGGCGGTCGTAACACATGGTGCACTTCTGAGCGACGCCGAGGTTCTTAATCGGCATCTTCTCACCCGGCGTGTGGTCCTCGCCTTGCGGCTTGAGCTGCGCGAGCTTCTTGAAGACGTTGATGCCCGCGTGATCATCGTGCTGGTAGTCCACGGTGGCGGTCTTATCGGTCTTCAGCGTCACGCCACCGTCGTCGCGGCGCTCGATAACGCCGAAAGGACAGCCGGCAACGCAGGTGCCGCAGCCATTGCAGACGTCATCCTGGACAACCACGGTGCCGAACTCAGAGCGGAACAGCGCGCCCGTTGGGCACACGTCCAAACAACCGGCGTTGGTGCAGTGCTTGCACACGTCGGAGGACATCAGCCAGCGGAAATCGCCGGTATCCGGCGGAGTGGTATCCACCGCGGCGGGCTGGGTGCCAACCCCCGGCATGCCGAGAGAAACCAGCTGACGGCCTTCCTCGCGCGCCTTTTCGATGCGGTCATTGTCCTGCTCGATAAAGGCCACGTGACGCCATGTATTCGCACCCAGCGAACCGGTGTTGTCATAAGAGTCACCGGTGACCGCATATCCCTCAACCGGGTTGCGGTTCCATTCCTTACAGGCCACCTCACAGGCTTTGCAGCCAATACAGATCGAGGTGTCCGTAAAGAAGGCCATGCGGTTATAGGACTCGTAGCCGTGTTGATCGGCTTTTTCAGTAAGCAAATTAGCCATGAGCTCTCCTCACCTACCCTTCTTTGCCTTCATAGTCGGCTACGTTACCGGCGGTGTCATCAGCGCCGGTGTTTTCGTCCTTGGAATTAGCACCCTTGTCTTCGGGATTCAGCGTGAAAGCATCGTCGACGTCGACAAGCTGGTTACCGGACTCCAGGTCAAGGTGAGCCTTGTCCTGGTATTCCTTGAGCAACTCGATGCGGGCATGTCCGCGTGGGCGACGGCCCGGGCGGATATCGCAGGCACCAATCTTGGAGTTCTGAATCCACACGTTCGGCTCAAGCGTGAGACCAAGCAGGTCATTCGCGCCGTCACCAGCCACGTCCGTGGTTTCGGACTCGCCGTAGTGATACGGCAAACCGATCTGGTGGAAATCCTCGCCGTTAATCGTCAGCTTCTGCACGCGGCCGGTGACCAAGACCTGTGCCTCGATCACACCACGCGGCGAAACGATGGTTGCCCATTCGCCATTTTCCAGCCCGCGCAGTTCTGCAAGCTCCTTCGAGACCTCACAGAACAGGCCCGGCTGCAGCTCCGCCAAGTAAGGCAGGCGGCGCGACATCGCACCCGAGGTATACATCTCGGTCAAACGGTAGGTGGAGAACACGAACGGGAAGACCTCGGAGCCTGGCTCGCCCGGTTCTGGGCGCGACAGGTTATCTGGACGCTTAATGGTAAGACGCGTCGGCGATTGCTGCTGCTTGTAGAGCAGGTTGTGCGCTGGGGACTCATGCGGCTCATAGTGCGTTGGCAGCGGGCCATCCGATAGCCCCTTCGGGGCGAAGAGCCAGCCGACGCCGTCCGCCTGCATGATGAATGGATCGTCACCGTCGAGCGCGGCAGGGCCGACGGCGTCGATAGGCGCACGGTAATCCGGCGCCTTGTTGACTGGGAAGTCTGGGACGTCGTCGCCAACCCATGCCTCCTTGGCAGCATCCCACCAGATGTACTTCTTGCGCTCAGACCATGGTTTTCCGTCTGGGCGTGCAGAAGCACGGTTATAAAGGATGCGGCGGTTAGCAGGCCAGACCCAGCCCCACTCGAGGGCGACCTCGTTTTGTTCAGATCCCGGTACCTTCTTGGCGGCATGGTTGATGCCATCCTTGAACACGCCGGTGTAAATCCAGCAGCCACCGGAGGTGGAGCCGTCGTTCTTCATCTCCACGAAGGTCGGCAGTAGCTCGCCCTTCTTAGGACCATCGAGGTAGTAGCCGTTGATCTCCTTGAGGATCTCCTCGGAGTCTGGCTCACCTTCCTCGTTTTCGGTGTAATCCCAGGTGATCTTCTGAACCGGAAGATCGCGCGGATCGGTGGAGTCGGCCAAGCGCTCCTTGATCTTCTTACCCAGCTGGTAGAAGAACCACAGGTCACTGGTGGCCTCACCCGGCGGGGTGACCGCCTGGAAACGCCACTGCAGCATGCGCTGGGTCTGGGTGAAGGTGCCGGCCTTTTCCACGTGGGTAGCTGCTGGCATGAGGAAGACCTCGGTACCGATTTCCTCGGTCTTCAACTCGCCGTTTTTAATCTCTGGCGAGTCCTTCCAGAAGCTGGCGGTCTCGATTTCTTGGAAGTCACGAACGACCAGCCACTTCAGCGCAGCCAGACCACGGCGCTGCATACCGCCGTTGGACTGTGCCACCGCTGGGTTTTGACCGAAGACAATGTAGCCCTCAACCTCATGCTCGAGCATGGCCATCAAGGTCTCATACGTCGAGTGCGCACCAGAAATGCGCGGCATGAGGTTATAACCCCACTCGTTTTCCGCCGTAGCGGCATCGCCCCAATAAGACTTCATGAGCGATACGGCATAGTTCTCGCCTATCTGCCAGAAGCCCTTCTGATCTTCCTTGCGGAAGGTATTGACGTAATCCTTCCAGCTCTGCAGGTTAACGTGCGGCATCGGCAGGTAGCCCGGCAGCGAGTTAAACAGCGTCGGGATATCCGTGGAGCCTTGGATGGAAGCGTGGCCACGCAACGCCATGATGCCGGAGCCCGGGCGGCCGACGTTGCCCATCAGCAGTTGCAAGATAGCAGCGGTACGGATGAACTGAGCGCCCAGCGTGTGCTGGGTAAAGCCCAAGGCATAGGCAAAGCAGGTGGTGCGATCCGGCTTGGAGTTATCCGCGATGGAATTAGCCAAGTAGTAGAAGTCTTCCTGCGAAATACCACAGGTCTCTTCCACCAGCTCCGGGGTGTAACGGGAGTAGTGCCGCTTGAGAATCTGGAACACCGAATTCGGGTGCTGCAGAGTCTCGTCCTTCTCCACGTTCCACGAGGAGCCTTCCGGCTTACGGACGTACTGCCACGAGTCGGTAACGTACTTGCCGGTCTCTGGGTCATAGCCAGAGAACAGGCCATCCAAGTCCTCGGTGTCCTGGTAATCAGGCGAAATGATCGAGGAAGCGTTGGTGTACGAGACCACGTAGTCGTGGAAATAAAGCTCGTTGTCGAGCATGTACTTGATGATGGCGCCAAGCAGCACCACGTCAGTACCACCGCGAATGCCGATGTGGCGGTTCGCGAAAGCCGAAGTACGGGTATAGCGCGGATCCACGTGGATGATGCGCGCGCCGCGCTTCTTGGCCTCAACTACCCACTGGAAGCCCACTGGGTGGCACTCGGCCATGTTAGAACCCTCAATGACGATGCAGTCCGCATTCGCCATATCCTGCAGCGGTTGGGTTGCGCCGCCGCGGCCAAACGAAGTTCCCAAACTGGGAACGGTGGCAGAGTGTCAAATACGAGCCTGATTTTCGACCTGTATCGCGCCGGTGGCGGTAAACAGCTTCTTAATCAGGTAGTTCTCTTCGTTGTCCAAGGTCGCACCGCCCAGACCGGCGATACCCATGGTGCGGTTGAGGGTTCGGCCCTCTTCGTCGGTGTCCTGCCAGTGCGCCTTGCGGGATGCCACAAAGCGATCGGCAATCATGTCCATGGCGGTCTCGGTATCGAGGTACTCCCACTCGGTGGAGTAAGGCGCACGGTACTTGATCTTAGTCAGACGCGTAGCAGAATTAATAAGCTGCTCGGAGGCAGAGCCCTTCGGGCAAAGGCGGCCGCGCGAGATCGGAGAATCTGGATCGCCTTCAACCTGAATGACTTTGTTGTCCTTGACATAAACGCGCTGGGCACAGCCCACCGCACAATAAGGACAGACAGACTGCACGACGCGGTCCGCTTCAACGGTCCTGCCGTGGAGCTCTTTGCTCTTCTTCGACTGGGTGCTGAGATCCCTGCCGAAGGCGTCCTTGGAACGCACCTGGCGCACTACTGGCCAGTTGAGAGGACTAAATTTAGACATACAGTCAAAAGTAGTGTGCCCCATTGCCTAAATCTAGAAAGGCGTGCCTAACTTAGGACCTTCAGTTCTGGAACAATCAGCCGCCCTACAACGTTGACCAAGATATGGCTAACCCAACGCATTTCGAACTCAAAGTCCCAGGCGGCAAGCTCCTTGTCGTAGACATCGAGGTCACCGACGGCACTATCTCCTCCGCGCAGGTCTCGGGTGATTTCTTCCTTGAGCCGGAAGAGGCCTTCGAGGCTCTCGGCCCCACACTGGAGGGCTCCAAGGTTTCTGATTCCACGCAAGAGATCACCGCACGGCTCGATGCAGCACTCGCCAAGATTGAGGCGGAGCATCCTGTAGCCCTCCACGGCTTTTCCACCCACGATCTGGCCGTGGCCGTCAAACGCGCAACGTCGGGCGGCACCGACTTTACGGACCACCAATGGGAGATCCTCCAGCCCGGCGTGCTGCCTACCCCGGTGAACGTGGCGCTCGACGAGGTCATCCTCAACGAGGTAGCTGAGGGCAAACGTGGTCCGACGCTGCGTTTCTGGGAGTGGGACGACAAAGCGGTCGTGTTCGGCTCCTACCAGTCCTATGCCAACGAGCTGGACCAGGAGGGCGTCGACAAGCATGGCATCACCCCGGTCCGCCGCATGTCCGGTGGTGGCGCGATGTTCATGGAAGGCGGCAACTGCATTACCTATTCCATCTATGCGCCTGAGTCCCTGGTAGCCGGTTACTCCTACGAGGCTTCTTATGCCTACCTCGACCAGTGGGTGCTTGCTGCACTGGCCAAGCATGGTGTGAACGCCTGGTACGTGCCGATCAACGACATCACCTCCGATGGAGGAAAGATCGGCGGTGCCGCACAGAAGCGTCGCGCGGGCGCGGTGCTCCACCACACCACGATGAGCTACAACATCGACGCGGACAAGATGATGAAAGTCCTTCGCATCGGCAAGGTGAAGGTCTCCTCGAAGGGGCTTTCCTCCGCCAAAAAGCGCGTGGACCCGCTGCGCCGCCAGACCGGCGTGGCGCGCGAGGAGATCATCGAGACCATGGCCCGCGAGTTCGCCACTCGCTACGGCGCCAAGGACGCCGCGCTTTCCGACGCCACCCTTGCCGAGGCCGAGCGCCTCGTTTCCGAGAAGTACTCCACCGAGGAGTGGACGAAGCGAATTCCGTAATTCTTTCGCGGCTCTTCTCAGAGTTCAAAAGCAGCCCGGCGAAACCGCAGTTCCCGCTCAGCAGCATAGAGCGGGGAACCTGCGACCCCTAGAGCTGATAGATCGACCCGCTGGGCAGCCTCCAGCACTTTTCCATTGAGCCTATCTATCACCACAGAGTTAAGCCCCAGAAAAGCGGCAAAATTATCCCAATGCGTACGCTTAAGTCCCTTGGACTTCCCGTCCACGGCCAGCGCCATTGTCTTGTCGCCATAGAGTATCGTGCACGGCACGTCGTAAGCGGGGGCTACCACCCACTGACCAGAAGGCCGTTGCAATAGGGAAATATTTTTGGCGTGCAGATCTCCGTTTCCTGTAAGCCACGCATACAGAAACTGGATATAGATGGCGCGCGCTGCAGCAAGCGGCGACGACACTTTTTCGATGAGCGCTTCAGCCACCTCTTCTGCCGAGATTCGATATTTATCTGCTGGAGGTATGCCAACGATCTGCGCTGCATCTTCCAGCGCTAAGCGCCGAACCTCCCCGGCACTATCCACGTAACGATCGAACCTTGTCACCCATAACCCCTGGGTACCTTTGCAATCGTAAACAATTGATGCTTGGGCAACCGGAATTTTCAGATTCCTCATGGCATCTAAATGCGCCCATTCGTTTTTTACGAGCCCTGGGTAAGCATCCGGATTCAGCTTCAAAAGCCCGCCACCTGTGGCGCTATTTAGTGGATTAGTAATCATTGCGTCAGATGCTTTGATTTGAACACCCGGAAGTGAATGCGGGTCTACGCGGTCAATAAGTTCATCGAAGTCCATCTCGTCAAAGTTCCGCACTTCGGCTTTTGTCGACGGCTCTAGTTTCTTTCCATGCGCTACTATCTGCACATCTCCCGGAGTATCAATACCTACAGCCAGTAAAAGTGTTAGTTCGTCATCGAGGGAGGTCTTTGCTGCTCTTTGCAACACGATCAATCGATGCCCCTCAGGTAACAAACCGGAAAAGAATGGCGGAAGCGCTCCGCTCCCTTCGCCCCTGACTTCCCCGCGATCCGGCAGCCCTAGCGAGACAGAAGGCCCAGCGTATTCATCGCGGTAGCGAAATTCGACGCCTCCGCCGGTACGTGAAAGCTGTCCTACAAGCACTCCGGACTTATAGACGTCAGCGCTAACAACATTCTTAAAGTCCTCCGCATTAGTCGTCATGCGTTCACAACCTCAACACGCAGCCCCACCGCGCTGAGCAGTTCTAACACGGTGGAAAAGCTTGCTTTTCCGGTCCCCAGCTCCACATCTCGGACCGTTCTGTCGCTCACTCCCACCAACTCGCCCAATTCTTCCTGAGTCAATTGATACGACTTTCGGTTTTCCCGCAGTGCGGTCCCGAGCTCAGTCAACCAGCCATCGATGCGATTCATATCGGAAATATCCTTCCCTTTTACGCTTTTCAAACTCTAGAATAGCCTCGAAATCACAAAACAGGAAGCATTTTTCCGATTTATCCATTTCCCCCGACACCCTCTTCATCCCGGCAAGTTTTCGGAAGGATATTTCCCTTTCAAATAGCCCAAACCACCACGCGGCCCGAAGGCCGACGGAACGCCCTTGCGTACCCCGGGCGCCCCAACTATGAGTCCGGGCCCACAATAGTTGCACGGGAATTTATAAACGTCGTACAGTGTTGATGTCATTAGTGAACCGATCAGTCCATAGTCGATGGACTAGACAGTTCAAATACATACAAAGTTGTCTACAACGCCGAACTCTCACGAGTTCGAAGTAAAAGGAATTTTCGTGTCTCAACCACAAACGCAATCACGGAAACTGCCCAGCTGGGTAACCGGCTTCGGCGCGCAGGTTATCGCGGGCCTTATCATCGGCCTGATCCTGGGATTTATCGCTTCCAAAATGGACGCTAGCCTGCCGGCCGACGATGAGAAGGGCTCCTGGCTCACCCAGACCCTCACCGGCGTGGGCAGCGCTTATGTCCAGCTGCTCAAGGTGATGGTCCCGCCGCTGATCTTCGCGGCCGTTGTTACCTCCGTGGCTAACCTGCGCAAGGTGGCCAACGCCGCATCGCTCGCGATTTCCACCTTGGTGTGGTTCGCAATTACCGCCTTCTTCTCCGTCATCAGCGGCATCGTCGTTGCCCTCGTGCTGCGCCCTGGCGTTGGCACCACTGTCGATGCAGCGAGCGCAGCGGAGCCGTCCCACGTCGGTTCGTGGACGGCCTTCCTGCAGCAGCTCATCCCCTCGAACTTCATTGGTATGAAGGCTTCCTTCGACGAGGGCGAGGTTTCCCTGGGCTTCGGAGCCCTTCAGCTGCTGGTTATCTCCCTGGCGCTGGGCATTGCCGCCGTGAAGGCCGGCAAGGCAGCCGACCCATTCCTGCGCTTTACCGAGTCCTTCCTCAAGGTCATCCAGGTTGTCCTGTGGTGGATCATCCGCTTGGCGCCGGTTGGCACCGCAGCCCTCATCGGTAAGGCAGTGGCCACCTACGGCTGGGACGCACTGGGTTCCCTGGGCAAGTTCGTGCTCGCGATGTACGTAGGCCTGGCAATCGTCATCGGCGTGGTTTACCCGGCAGTTCTTGCCTTCAACAAGATTCCGGTCATGGGCTTTTACAAGCGCGTCTGGCCAGTGTTCTCCTTGGGTTTTGTCACTCGTTCCTCCATGGGCGTGATGCCGGTGACCGAGCGCTACACTGAGCAGGCAATGGGCGTTCCGCGCGAATACGCTTCCTTCGCCATCCCGCTGGGCGCTACCACCAAGATGGACGGCTGCGCTTCGGTCTACCCTGCTATCGCCGCCATCTTCATCGCTCAGTTCTACAACATTGACTTGACGTTGACGCAGTACCTACTCATCATCTTCGTGTCCGTCATCGGCTCTGCTGCTACCGCGGGCACCACGGGCGCAACCGTCATGTTGACCCTGACCCTATCCACCCTGGGCCTGCCTTTGGCCGGCGTTGGTCTGCTGCTGGCAATCGAGCCAATCATCGATATGGGTCGCACCGCCGTGAACGTTACCGGCCAGGCACTGTGCGCCACCATCGTCGCCAAGCGCGCCGGCATCCAGAACCAAGAGGTGTGGGACGCAGCCGAGCACGGCGTATCCGGCTTGATGGAGTCCGAAGAGCGCGAATCCGGCAACGCCTAAGAAACTTAAGTATTAACGCAGGAAGGCACCTCACTGAGTGGGGTGCCTTCTTCGTTTTGCTTCGGTTACTCTCGGTGCCGGTCGGACTGGTCGGTGCCGGTCGGCGGTGGGCTGTGTGCTAGTCGACGATCGCCCCAAGAAAGGCCGCCATGGCAGGTGCCAGGTGGATAGCCTGTTCGTTAGTGAGTACCGCGCCTTTGAGGGAACCCACACCAGAGATAGCGTCGAAGTCGAGGCCGCGGAAGTCCACGTCTTTCATCCGCGCCGCATCCACCCGCAGGGTCCGCGCGCGGCAGCCCCGGAAGGCCACGCGTTGGGCCTGCACCTGGGACAAATCGACTTCGTCGAATACGCAGTCTTCAAAGAGGACATCCCGCAATGTTCCACCAGAATGGTTAGTCCAGGCGAACTTGCACCCGCAGAACTTCACCGAAAAGAGGTCCGCTTCGGCGAAGTCTGCAGCGCCAAAGCGGGAATCAGCCACCTCGACGTCGCGAAGCACGGTGCGCGCCATCCTCCATCCCGGCGCATCGAGGCCGGTCAGCTCGCACTCGGTGAAAGTGGACGAGGAAAGGTCGATTCCGTCGAGTGAGGAATCAGCAACCATGCACCCAGTCAGTGACATCCCTTGAAGGTTGCGCTCAAACTCGCCGGAGAACCACTCGTTTTCAAACACTCCCCTCGCGTCCAGTCCCAGGCCTTCCCGCACTTCCAGGTGCAACGAAGATAGTTGGGGCGCTTGGACGATCCGGCGAGTCACTGCTTACTTCCTTGTTGGTTGTGTTTTATTCATTTACGCGTTGTGTTCTATAGGCGCAAGCTTACGCAGCACCAACTCCGGCATCCACGAACGTGCCCCGATTGTGTGGGCAAGCATCCAGACAAGAACGAGAAGGGCTGCAACTGGCGCGAAGACAGCAGCGACGCGGAAGCTCACAAAGTCGCGGGATCGACTGGGACGCTGATCGATTGTGCAGGAAGATAAGGGCGCAACAAGGCGAGGAGGCCAAAGTGGCGCTTGTTGAGCAGTGGATTGAACAGGCTTCGTGCGCTGATCTGAAGGTCCGGCTCAGCAGTCAGCAACGCTTGGTACACCGGCCACTGCTCCTCATCCGACGCTAAAGAGTGAACCAAATGCACCCAGACGGTTTCGCCAAAGCGATTGACAGCGTTGGGATCGGCGCCCGCAGCGATGAGCTTTTCGATGACTAGGGCGTCCTGCGCGCAGAGCTCTGGGTTGTCCGCCAGCTCCGGCAGCAGCTTGGTTGGCGGTGCCCAACCGAACTCAAGCATCGCCGTGAGAGCCTCAACTCTTTCGGCAGTGTCACGGACACGCGATGCATCGAAGAATACGGCTTCCGGGTCATGGCTCGCCCAGTCGATAGTGTCAACGAAAGTCATTACTGTGCCTCCTGGAGTTGAATCACGAGCCAATCGGGAATCCATTCCGCGGTGCGCGGGAAAGTCTCTATGTCGGCCGCCCACTGCTGCGGGCTAGGTTGTACCGACCATGCCGGGCGGTAAGCAAAGTTAGGTCTGAGGACAAAACCGTTAGGTCCTGGCTTACCGTGCAGCGAGAGCCACGCTCCACGGGGATCGTCTTTGCAATAGCGGGCATCCAAGAATTCGGCACGCTTGCCTGCTGGCAGTTCCCCACTGACCTCGTAGATTTCGCCGCATGCACGAAGTACGAACTCTGGCAGGTCGGCGTCGATGGTGCCGTAGTAAGGCTCCTCTTGGCTGTTAACAGGCGTGGCAGGAGCAACGCCGTATTTTTCTTCGGCCCACTGACGCGCGGATTCGAGTTGAGTGCGGGCCTGGAGACGCAGCTCATCCACCTCTTGCGCGGAAAGGCTCTTGCCATCGATGATGATGCCATGTTCGGCAGGAGCGAAGTCGATGAGCTCTCTCATCGTCATCTGCAACTGTGCTCCCCTGAAAGGCGCGATGTCTAGGGTATGCGCCTCCAGATGCGGTAGCTTTTTGCGGCTGCGAATCTTGAGCTGGAGCGGACGCGGCTTTGCTAGCGCCACTCCGACCAACGGGGCAAAATTGAAAGTATCGGGCTTTTTCATGGCAGTCTCCTGTCGCGTATAACTACAAAGCCGTTGACCATGTGCCGCCTAGTGTAAATAACTACTGTGACGTCCGCCTCAGGAGTTTCCGCACTGAAGTTTCACGCTGCGCAAAGCGCTAAGAAACGGCTGTGTTGCATCAGCCGCAGACCGAGGAGCTAAGCAGTGGCAGCCGTAACGTGCACTGTTTCGCCGTATGCGCGCCGACCATGCACGAAGTAGTACAGCACCGTCGCCAAGGCCACGGTTGCGGCGAGCACCCAATACATAGCGGAGTAGCCCAGCGCAGAAATCAGCATGCCCAAGACCACGGGGCCAAAGCCGATTCCGATGTCGAGGAGTAAGAAGAGCGTCGAAATACCCGCGCCCATCTCGTGCGGAGCCACGAGGCGCACGGCCACCGCTTGCGCCGCCGGCATGATGGAGCCATAGCCCAAGCCAACCAAAGCACCCGCGATGACGACCTCCCAGTCAGCTACTGCGATAGCAAGCACCACGAGACCAATCATGAACGAAGCGAGCGCACCGTAGAAGATGACGTTATCGCCGTGGCGGTCCTGGACACGGCCCAAGACAAAGCGCATCGCGAGGCTGACAATCGCATAAGCAATGAAGAAGAAGCTGGCGCCCGTCGCCAGGTCGGACGCGTCAGCATAAGCGTTGAGGTACGTGATGATGCCTGCATAAGCAACGCCGATGAGAAGCATGAAGAAGCCAAAGGGTGCGACCGCCGGGTGGACGATGTTGGCCAGGCTAAAGGTCACGCTGGGGCGCTCCTGCGTAGGAATCTTGAGTGCCAGTGCCAAAGCCACGGCACATACCGTGAGGCTGAGCACCACAACGAAGATGGTGTTGTAGCCACTCGCACCGACGATAGCCAGTCCTGCCGCCGGGCCAAAAGCGGTGGCAAGGGTAGTTCCCAAGGCAAAGTAGCCCGTACCCTCAGCACGGCGATGTTCAGGAATGACGGACTGCGCCACGGCCATGACGGCAGTCGACGCCACCGCATACCCCAGGCCATGAATGATGCGCACGACGATAAGCAGTGCCAACGAGTGCGCAACAAAATACGCGGCACATGCCACGGTCACGAGAACCAACGAGACCAAGAGGGACTTTTTACGTCCTGCCGCATCAACCAGATATCCCGAGAACAGTCGCGCAATGGTCGCACCGACCACGAAGGAGCTGGAGGCAAAGCCGCCCGCCGTGTCTGATGCACCAAACTGTTGCACCGCATACAAAGCCATGATCGTCACCAACAGGTAAAAGACCATGAATTGGGCAAAATTAACCAGCCATGCAAAGACGAATGTTGGGGTGATGAGTTTCTGCTCAGCGGACGTAGGAAACACCTTCTTGACGCATATGGAGTTAAAACGAACCCTAAAACGGTATCAGACCCTTAATCGGCGCATGGCACTAGCTGGGCAGCAGAGCGGCTACCTCGGCGTCGGAAAGCACTGCGTCCTCGAAGTTACGCAGCGTCTCCTCCGCATTGAACTCCACACCGATGAGCACGACCTCAGAGCCCGGCGTCACTCCATTGGAGGCCCACAGTGAGGCCGGCTGGATCTGCAGGTTAGGGCCCGCCTGCTGCCAGGCATGGGCCACGCGCAAGTCCGTGTCGATCCAGCAATACCCCTTGGAGCGAACCAGCCCGGTACTCGCGCGCAGCGCCTTGAGCAGTCGCTCACGATTGAACGGCCTATCGGAGCGAAAGACCACGGAAGAAATCCCGTACTCCTCAGTCTCCGGGGTGTGCGGGTTGGCGAGTTCATCGGCATAGCCGTGATAGGTCGCGGCGGTAGCGGGGTTATAAAGGGCGGCATCGAGGATGAGCTCGGTGGCGATGACGCCGTTGGTCACCGGCACCACCTTGGCGCGGCGGTTCATAGCCTTGACGGTAGCGATGACCCGCTCGGTCTCCTCCGCGTCGACGAGATCGGTCTTGGTAATCAAGATAAGGTCGGCGAACTCAACCTGGTCCACTAAAAGGTCCGCGATGGTCCGGTCATCTTCCGGAGTCGCTTCGATTCCCTGTGAGACAAGGCTGCGGCCGCGACGTAGCTGGTCTAAGAAGGTCGAAGCGTCGACGAGGGAGACCATCGTGTCGATGTTCGCGTAGTCCTGCAGCTTGAAGCCGTCTTCGAATTCCCACTCAAAAGTGGCGGCAACCGGCATCGGCTCGGAGATGCCGGTCGACTCAATGATGATCTGGTCATATTTGCCTGACCTTGCAAGGCGCGCAACCGAGTCGATGAGGTCCTCACGCAGGGTGCAACAGATGCAGCCGTTGGACAGCTCCACGAAACGATCTTCGCCGCGTTCGAGGTGGCCCTCCCCTGCAACGAGCGCCGCGTCGATATTGACCTCGGAGAAGTCGTTGACGATGACGGCTAGCTTGCGGCCTTGTCGGTTAGCCAGCAGGTGATTGAGCACGGTGGTTTTGCCGCTGCCCAGGAATCCAGAAAGAACAGTCACGGGTGTAGTCATTCCGCAAATGATAATGGTTTTCATTTACGGAGACAACTACGCCCTATCCGAAGACCCTCCGCGTGTAATCAGAACCAAAGCGCCACTGCGGATCCAGTTCCTCACGCAGGGCACAGAACTCGTCGAAGCGCGGATACAGCGCGGAGAAGTCTGCCCGCGTCAAGGTGTTCATCTTGCCCCAGTGTGGGCGGCCGCCGGCAGCCTTCAGAAGGGGTTCCACCTTTGGCATGTATTCGTATGGGTTTTTGAAACGCGGGACGTGGAACGCGATGTACATCGACTCGCGGCCGTTGGCGGTAGACAGCGCGACGTCGTCAGGTGCCGTGGTGCGTAGCTCCAGCGGGAAAGCAATCTGTCAGCCCTGTGCATCAATTAAACGTCGGATTTCTCGCATCGCTTCAGGCCCGTCCGCCAGTGGTCGACTTCGCGGGAGTGCGGATGAGTGAGCGCCGCGGTCCGACTTTGACGCCACGCGGATGGGAAGCCCACCCGCACGCGTCACCATTTGTTCCGCGTTGAAGTCGAAAGCGGCAATGTCAATGACACCAAGAGGGGCAGCCGCCTCGCCGGCCCTGACGAGTGGCGCGATAGTTTCCCGGAGCTGCGGGCTCGGAATTTTTGAAAGCGTTGCCATAAAGTAATGCTACTCACACTCGCACCATGATTGCGATACATATCACAATCAATTTCTGGCACTATAGACTCCATGAAAACCTTCACTAGTGCTCATCTCCCGCCGCGCGTCTCTGATTTCCTGGCCACCAACCCGGTAGGCGACGTGCGCGGTTCCGGCGCTCAACACACAGCACTCATGCCGTTTACAGGCGAAGAGCTTTTCTCCTTCCCCACGGCCACGCCCAAGGACGTCGCCGCTGCCGTTACCACCGCACGGGCCGGGGTAGGCCAGGGCAATCGCGGGCGCATACTGCTCAAGCTCCACGACCTAATCCGGAAACATGAAGAGCTCATCCTCGACCTCATTCAGGCTGAGAACGGCAAGTCCCGCTCGCACGCCTACGACGAGGTGATGGATCTCTATAACTGCGCGCGCTTTTATGGCGTGAACATACGCAAGGCCTTTGGTCCGGAGCGACATCCCGGCGCGTTGCCGGTGCTCACCAAGACGCGCACCCAGCACTACCCACTGGGCGTCGTGGGGCTCATCTCCCCGTGGAACTATCCGCTTTCCTTGGGCGTGGGCGACGTTCTGGCGGCGCTTTCTGCTGGCAACTCTGTGGTTCACAAGCCTGATTCCCAGACCACGCTGACGGCAATCTTGGTCCGCCGGCTGGCGATTGAAGCCGGCCTTCCGGAGGCTGCCTGGCAGCTAGTACCAGGCAACGGCGCGGAGGTGGGCGACGCCTTGATCCCCCTCGTCGACGGTCTTTCCTTTACCGGTTCCACCAAGGTGGGCAAGTCCATTGCTGCCCAGGCGGCCGGACGTCTCATCCCCACAATGTTGGAGCTCGGAGGTAAGAATCCAATGCTGGTGCTTGACGACGCCCCCCTTGAGCCCACCGCTCGCGGCGCCGTGCGCACGGCCTTCTCGTCCTCGGGCCAACTGTGCATGTCCGCCGAACGCGCCTACGTGCACACGGACATTTATGAGGATTTCCTCGTTGCGCTTGAAAAGGCCCTCGATGAACAGACTCTGGGCGCAGCGTTCTCCGATGCCGCAACTATCGGCTCCCTGACTTCGCAAAAGCAACTCGACGCCGTCCAAGCTCATGTGCGCGACGCTGTGGACAAGGGCGCAACGATTGTCTACGGCGGAAAGCATCGCCCGGAACTCGGTCCGTTTTTCTTTGAGCCCACGGTGCTCACTGGGGTAACGCAGGAAATGGAGCTCTTCGCTAACGAGACCTTCGGCCCAGTGTTGGCTGTGTACGAGGTCGATTCTGATGCTGCTGCCATCCACGCAGCAAATGACACGAACTACGGCCTATGCGCCTCAGTGCGGTCGGGCAGCTCCCGCCACGGCTGGAAGGTTGCTTCCCAGCTGGAAGCCGGCATGGTCAATATCAACGAGGGCTTTGCCGCAGCATATGGTTCTATTGCCGCCCCGGGTGGCGGCGTAAAGGAGTCCGGCCTCAATCACCGCCACGGTATTACCGGCATGCGCTTGTGGGCAAATGAGCGCACCGTAGCCGAGCAAAAGCTGCACCCGCTGGCGCCCTCGGAGCTACTGCCGCCGCAGCGCTTCCAGAAGCTCATCACCACGGGCATGGCGGCCATGAAGACGCTGCGCTTGTAGCAGCATCAAGAAAGTCCGAATAAAGTTTAAGCAATGCTCCATCTAACGCTGCCTGAACTTCGCGCCCGCCGCCTCATCGCCCAGGGCCTGGCCCCTTCGGCGGCGCGCCCAGCCACCACTTCACCGCTGGCTGCGGCCGAACACCTCATGGCAGTCCAAGGGCAGAACTATGCCGCGGGCGTGCGCGCGCTGGCCCTGCGCAGCACCCAAGGATCCGCAGCGCCAGACGATGCCGCAGTGTTCAACGCCATCGATGAGTTCCAGGTCGTGCGCTGTTGGCCGCAGCGCGGCACGGTCCACTTCATGCCTGCTGCCGACGTGCGTTGGATGTCCCGCCTGCTCTATCCCCGTGTCGCGCGCAGCCAGCAAGCCCGACGCCCAGGGTTGGGCCTCGACGAAGACCTGTTTAACCGCGCACACGCCGCACTTCACGACGCCGCCCTAAAAAGCACGACGCCGACTCTGACCCGCGCCGAGGCCTACGAGATCTTCCGGTCAGTTGGCATCGCTCCGGATGGCGGCCGTGGATCGCACCTGCTGCGCGCATTCGGTGGCGCGGGCGACCTCGTCCAAGGACCGAAGCACGGCAAGCAGGAAACGTTCATGCACGTCGATGTCCTCCCCGTCGAGCAACGTCAACCGGAGGAGCCGCTCCGCGAGCTAGCACTGCGCTACGTCAATGGACATGGTCCGGTGAGTGCCGCCGACCTAGCTTGGTGGACCATGCTCGCCAAAGGCCAAGCAGCCAAGGCCCTCGAAAACTCCGGATTGGTGCGGGCTGAGCACGAGGGCGAAACCTTCTGGCTCAGCCCATGGCAGCAGGACGTGACCGCAGAGGAAATCTCGGTCGCATTGGCGCTGCGGCTCGAGCTTCCCGCCTTCGACGAATACTTGTTGGGCTACGCCAACAAGGAGTGGATTCTGCCCGATGAATTACGCCCAGATATTCTCACCAAGAACGGGCTTAGCTGGCCGTGGGTGATGGAAAACGGTATGGCCGTGGCTAGCCTGCGTGAACCCGCTTAAGGCATGCGCAAGATGCGGCGATGCACCGTGCCGGCGGGCTCGACGTGGATGAACACTTCGGCGCCTGGAAAAAGCTCGTCGATGTTGTCCTCGATGCGATCCGCGATGTCGTGGGCCGCAAGAACTGTCCACTCGCCAGGCACGTCCATGGTGAGATAGACCAAGCGCTGGCGGCCCGATGCGATGGTACGACGGGACGTGAACAACACGTCGAATTCATCCTCAAGCTCAGCAAGTCGCACATCAAGCTCAGCGTGCTCTTCCTTGGGCAAGGACTCGGAAAGCAGGCTGCTCAAGGATTCTTTGAGCAGCTTGTAACCGGTCCACAGGATGTTGATGCCCACTGCAAAAGCGACCATCGGATCGAGCCACAGCCAGTCCGTCAGGGCAACCAGCGCGATGCCCACGAGGACGCCAACAGAAGTCCACACGTCAGTCAGCAAGTGATGGCCGTCAGCTTGAAGCGTTGCCGAACGATATTTCTTGCCCGCTTTCAGCAACGCCAGACCGACAGCCAGATTAAGGACCGAAGCGAGCGTCGAAAGCGCCAAACCAATGCCTGGCTGTTCCAAAGGCTGGGGGTTGAGCAAGCGCAATGCAGAGGTATAAATGATGAGTGCTGCGGCGACGAAGATCATCGCGCCCTCTACCAACGCGGAAACATATTCGGCCTTGCCGTGGCCGAATTGGTGGTTCGCGTCAGCCGGCTTCGCAGCAATGCGAAGGGCGATGAAGCCCACTACTGCAGCAACGAGGTTGACTCCGGATTCCAAAGCGTCAGACAGGAAGCCGACGGAGCCAGTAAGCATGGCCGCAAGGACCTTTAAGACAATGGTGAGAACAGCCGTCGCGATGGACAGCTTCATGAAACGCTCAAGCAGGAGCTGCTCGGAAGGAAGTGCCATACAGATACCTTCGGTTAGTTTGGCGCCAACCGAGCATCCAACAACGGGGACAATCGGTCGACGTAGGAACTACGGACCGAAGGTCTCGCTCACTCACGAATTTCGCAAGCTGGGTGGCCGGGCGCAAAGGCACCAGTATGTCGACCATCCATCCGCAGCCATGGGGACCGCGGAGGAGCTACTCCCCTTCAGGAGGTTTTAGGTTAGCAAGCCGCCAAGTTACCAACAACTCGGCGGCTCAAGCAATGCTGAGACTACAGCTTTAATCTCAGGCGAGCGCTAGCCGCCAATCTTGAAGTCGCAGACGTCGCCGTCCTGCATGATGTATTCCTTGCCTTCTTGACGGACCTTGCCCTCAGCACGGGCAGTGGCCATATCGCCGGCGGCATCCAGGTCATCGAAGGAGACGATCTCAGCCTTAATGAACTTCTTTTCGAAGTCGGTGTGGATGACGCCTGCTGCGGCAGGAGCTGCCGCGCCCTGCTTGATGGTCCAGGCACGCGCTTCCTTCGGGCCTGCGGTCAGGTAGGTCTGCAGGCCGAGGGTGGCAAAACCTGCTTTAGCCAGAGTTGCCAGGCCAGGCTCGGTCTGGCCGACGGACTCGAGCAGTTCCATTGCCTCTTCCTCGTCGAGCTCAAGCAGCTCGGTCTCAGTCTGTGCATCGAGGAAGACGCACTCTGCCGGGGCGACGAGCTCGGCGAGCTCGGCCTTCTTCGCGTCGTCGGTAAGCACTGCTTCGTCGGAGTTGAACACGTACAGGAACGGCTTCGCCGTCATCAAGTGAAGCTCACGAACCAGTGCGAGGTCGATCTCGCCATTCTTGGAAGCGGCGAAGAGCGTGCGGTCATCCTCCAGGATTTCCTGTGCCTTCTTGGTGGCCTCGACGGTCTCAGCCAGCTCCTTGTTCTTGCGCGCTTCCTTCTCCAGTCGCGGCAGGGCTTTTTCAATGGTCTGCAGATCCGCCAGGATGAGCTCGGTGTTAATTACGGAAATATCGTGGGCAGGATCGACCTTGCCATCGACGTGGATGACGTTGTCATCGGCAAAGGCGCGCACGACCTGGCAGATAGCATCTGCCTCACGGATGTTGGCAAGGAAGGCGTTACCCATGCCCTCACCTTTGGATGCGCCTTCGACGATTCCGGCGATGTCCACGAAGGACACGGTCGCCGGCAAGATACGCTCGGAGCTAAAGATCTCCGCCAAGCGGTTAAGACGGTGATCTGGTAACTCAACGAGGCCGACGTTCGGCTCGATGGTGGCGAACGGGTAGTTCGCTGCCAGAATGTCAGAACGGGTCAGGGCATTAAACAGCGTGGACTTGCCAACGTTAGGCAGGCCGACGATTCCAAGTGTAAGACTCACAGGGGCAATCCTAACGCACCCAAGGTTTTTTAAGGCAAGATGGTGGGGTGAGTTCTCATTCGCCTTCCTCATCATCCACGCCGCCATCCGGTCACCACTCGGATCCGGACCACGCTGGGCTCGGCGATCGTTTTGACGAGTCTGTTGATGCCGCAGCGCTTGACGACGTCTCCCCTCACCCACCCGGAGACCAAGTCGACCGTTCCGTTGTAGTCGGCGAGGTAATTAAGTCTGCTTCCCTATGGGCACTGCGCCTGTTCGTCATGTGCCTTTTCCTTTATGCACTCTTCCGCATCGCAGGCAACCTCTGGCGCGGCATCCTGCCTATCCTGTTGGCTCTCATCATCTGCACAGTTTTGGCTCCGATCACGCGATGGCTGCGCCGCCACCATGTGCCAAGTTCGCTAGCAGCGGCGTTGACGATCTTGGTTTCCTTCAGCGCACTGGGCGCGCTGTTTCTTTTCATCGCGCCGAATTTCGTGCGGCAATCCCAAACGCTTTATTTGCAAACAGCCAACGGCATTCAGGCACTGCGCCTATGGGTCCAGCAGCCGCCGCTGAATCTCAATGAGGATCAGATCGGCACCTACATCGATGAGATCGCCGCCTGGGCACAAAAGCAGGCCGGCACCATTGCGGGATCCGTGTTCAACGGTATTGGGCAGGCAACCAACATCATCGTGACCTTGATGGTGGTTTTGGTCTTGACCTTCTTCTTCCTGAAAGACGGTCACCGCTTCCTGCCATGGCTGCGTGAAGCCACGGGCCGGCGCACCGGTTGGCATTTGACGGAACTGCTCACCCGAGGCTGGAACACACTGGGCGGTTTCGTGCGTGCCCAGGCGCTCGTATCGCTAGTCGACGCCATCTTCATCGGCATTGGCTTGGCCATCATCGGGGTCCCGCTGGCACTAACGCTGGCCATCATCACCTTCGTTGCGGGCTTTATTCCCTTTGTTGGCGCTATCGTCGCCGGCGCGCTTTCGGTGACCATCGCCTTAGTCTCCTTGGGAATCACCAAAGCACTGTTGGTCTTGGCGCTCGTGCTCTTGGTCCAGCAGCTTGAGGGCAACGTGCTCTCCCCCTGGTTGCAATCCAAGGCGATGAACCTGCACCCCGTCGTTGTACTGACTTCCGTTACTGTGGGCTCTGCTCTCTTTAACCTCGTAGGTGCGTTCTTGGCTGTGCCAGCGGCCGCAATGTTCGCTGTGGCGTATCGCTACTTCCAGGACATGATGATGCTGCAGTCTGGCGAGAAAACCGCAGAGGATATGCATTTTGCCACGGTGGCAGGCTTCCTCATTGGCCGCTATACCCAAGAGCAGGGCGATCATAAGCGGGAGGCCTGGTTGGAGATGCCGGACCACGCCGCCCCGGAGGCCGCTCCTACCGATGTTGCTAATCACGGCAATAGTCCGCACCTCGACGCTGCGGTCGATATGGATGCCAGCCCTACTGGTGCGGGCGAGGGAGAAGCGCCTGCTTCCCGCGGCACGCAGATGCGCGTTGTTCGAGGTGGCGTACAAAAAGCTATGTCGCGCGTCGAACATCTGTTGCATCCACGACGCGAAGATTAGGCCAAGACAAACAGCAATGTCCGGAGCACGTGCTTAGGTGGTGGCTATGTCTACCACCTTGCCCGTGCTTTTGTTATTTCTAGGTCTTTTCATCGGCGCCATTTTGGGCTGGCTGCTGCGCGAATACCGCAGCAATTCCGCGCGCCCCAGCGATGAGCATCGCGCGCTACAGGAATCGCAACGCCGGCAAGCGGAGCTTGCACCTTTAGAGAAAGCTATGGACCGCTTGGGATTCAAACTGCAGGAATTAGAGGAAGACCGCGCCACTGCCCTAGCAGCATTATCGAGCCAAGTCCAGGCTGTTACCCGGACTTCATCCAGGCTGACAGATCGCACTGACAAGCTCGTGGGCGCTCTGCGTTCCCCCAACGTCCGCGGCCGCTGGGGCGAGATGCAACTAGAACGCGTCGTGGAAATCGGCGGCATGACCAAACACGTGGATTTCGATTCCCAAGTAACAGCAACACTCAACGGAAAATCCGTACGCCCCGACCTCGTAGTGCATCTAGCAGGTGGGCGCAACATCGCTGTCGATGCCAAGGTGCCGTTTTCTTCTTATTTGGACGCAATGGACACCGAAGATCCAGAGGAGCACGCAGGTTACCTCCGCCGGCATGCACACCTGTTACGCAACCATGTTCAAGCACTCTCCCATCGCGATTACATTGAGGCCTTCTCTCCCACTCCTGAGTTCGTAGTGCTCTTCGTCCCGGCGGATCCGTTCCTAGACGCCGCATTGAGCATCGATCCTGAGCTGCTCGAGTTCGCTTTCGGGCGCAACATCGTCATCGCCACGCCAAGCACACTCTTCGCGCTCCTGCGCACCGTGGCACTGGGATGGCGGCACGAAGACATTTCCGAGAAGGCACGCGAGGTGCAACGTCTTGGCCGCGAGCTCTATGCGCGGCTAGGCACTCTCAACGAGCACTATGAGAAAGTCGGCCGCAGCCTTGAAAAAGCTGTCGAAGCATTCAACTCCAGTCTCGGCTCCTTGGATTTACGCGTGGGGGTTACTGCACGCAGGCTCTACGAGCTAGAGATCCCAGCACGCACCGATAAAAAGCCAGTCTCCCCGCGCCCCATCGAGGCAGAACCGCGGCACCTACGCTTTGGGGAATAGCTGCATTTACCTCCTTCACGGAAATAAATTTCGCCACATTCGGGCGAAGATAAAACGATAACCCCAGCCAACGCTGTAGAATCTTCCGGCGTGTCACTTGCCAAAAATCGAAACCACCGAGCCGCGCGTGAAACCTCCGCCGCTGCGCATGAGCTGCCGCTAGCCAAGGGTCTCCTTGGCCTAGTAGCCACGTTCGTCGTAGCCGCACTGATCACGATTGCCGTGGGTTCGATTGGTTGGCCATTCTTCATCATCTCCGCGGCCGGTGCGCTGGCAGTCACCTACTTCGCCCGCCTGCGCAGCTTGTACCTCCTGGTTGTCAGCATTCCAGTTGTGTTTACGGTCGCTATTGTGTTGACCTCCTGGGCGCTGACTATTCAAGCCGCGCCAAAAGGCGCATCGCCGTTTTCGACCACGTCCCTGCTATCCGCAGCGTTCCCTTTCATCGAGCGTTTCCCCTGGTTGCTCATCATATTTTTATTGTGCGCTACCCTTGCCGTGGTCCGTCTATGGCGACACAAGAACGTGGCTCGAACCCGCGACGCCAAGGCACAGGTTGCCCGTCGCGCGGAGCAAGAAACCAATGAGCGCACTACCAACGAGCGTCTTTCCGTTGCCGAGCTTATAGCTCGTGACCGCCGTGATACAGAAGGCTCGGGTGAAGCACTTCCCCAGAGTTCGCAGCGCCGCCGTACCCGTGCCCGCGAGTTGGACCGCGAGGTTCGTCGCCGCCGCCAGGCAGAAGAACGCGAGCAGCAAGCCCGAGAGCGCGTGGAAAAGAGCCGCTCAAGCAGTGAGGAGCTCAAGCGCGCACACGAAGAGCGCGTGGCTCAAGCACGCTCCTACCGCGAGGCACGTGAGGCCCGCGAGCGGGGTACCACAGCTAGCTCCGCGGAGTACGACGATTCCGACTTCGCACCGCGCCGCCCCGACCCCGCACGCCGTGCTGGCGATGCAGGTGAATCCCGCGAAACCGAAACCACCAAGCCTAAGGCGTCCAAGGCAAAGCCAAAGTCCTCGTTCTTGGAAGACAATCTCTACGGCGAAGACTAGTTCACCGCGCAAACCAGCTCGAATATTAGCTATCAATAAAACACCCAGGGCAGCCATTTCCTGCTCTGAGTGCTTTTCTTTTGCTGTGGCTTAGGAGGGCACCCTTAAGCCTTTGGGGCCTGCGACGTGCGCGCCGGACGCAGCTCTCGTGGCAGGGAGAACTGGATAGTCTCGGTGGAAGTGGTAACTTGCTCAACGTTGCTGTAACCACGCTCGTCGAGGAATTCGAGCACCTCGCGCACGAGCAGCTCAGGTACAGAAGCGCCACAGGTAACGCCGACGGTCTCGACGCCTTCGAGCCACGCCTCATCGATCTCACGGGCGAAGTCGACGAGGTGGGAAGCCTTGGCCCCTGCCTCTAGCGCCACCTCAACTAGGCGCACGGAGTTCGAGGAATTCTTCGAGCCCACCACAATCATCAAATCGCATTTCGGAGCAATATTCTTCACCGACTCCTGGCGGTTCTGGGTGGCGTAGCAGATGTCGTCTGAAGGCGGATTCTCGAGGTGCGGGAAGCGCTCGCGCAGCTTATTCACAATAGTGATGGTCTCATCCACCGAGAGGGTGGTCTGGGATAGCCAGATGAGCTTTTCATCTTGCAGGGACTCAGGCAGCTTGTCGACGCCCTCGATGCCATCCACCAAGTGCGTGACCTCAGGAGCCTCGCCGGCGGTGCCTTCGACCTCTTCGTGACCTTCGTGGCCCACCAACAAGATGTGGTAGCCATCTCGCTGGAAACGGCGCGCCTCGTTATGCACCTTGGTCACCAGCGGGCAAGTTGCATCAAGGGTCAGCTGCTTGCGGCCTTCAGCCTCCTCACGCACCGCCGGGGCGATACCGTGTGCGGAGAAGACAAGGTGCGCGCCCTCGGGCGCTTCGGATGCTTGCTCGACGAAGATGACGCCGCGCTCAGCTAGCGATTCCACGACGTAGCGGTTGTGGACAATCTGCTTGCGCACATAAATCGGTGCGCCGTACTTTTCAAGTGCCTTCTCCACGGTCTCAACTGCGCGATCGACACCGGCACAATAACCGCGCGGTGCTGCCAGGAGAACATTCTTGCCAGTCTCAGTCATGCGTTCCAGCGTATCTAAAACTGCTTTGAAACAGTAGATTGGGTCGCTTTGCAAAGGCAATAGGTGGCCTATTTCTGACGTGGACAGCAATGTGACTTCGCTCGAACTTTCCCTGGCCCGCTGACCTTTAAATTTGCCCAAGCTGGCTGCCCCCGAAGACCACATGTCCGGGCTGGACAATAGACTTAAGTGGCAATCCACTGCTGCATAGAAAGGCTGCTTTGTGAATCAACCAGCAAACTCTGCGGAGACGCCCTGGCCCGTAGGCCGGGTCAATGACCAGGTCAAGGGTTGGATCGAGCGTCTCGGGTTCTTGTGGGTCGAAGGCCAATTAACCCAGATCAACGTCAAGCGCTCATGGAGACTTTCCTACCTCACTTTGCGCGACGTCGAGCAGGAAAAGTCCGTGCAGCTAACGTGCCCAACTGACATGGTCTTGAAAATGCCCACGCCATTAAAAGACGGCGATCGCGTGGTGGTCTACGGCAAGCCCGCCTTTTATGCCGGCCGCGGTTCCTTTTCATTGTGGACCACTGAGATTCGCCACGTCGGCGTCGGTGATTTGCTAGCACGCATTGAGATGCTGCGCCAACAGCTTGCTGCTGAAGGGCTCTTCGATCCTTCGCGCAAGTTGGCGCTGCCCTACCTACCTAACAAGGTAGGGCTTATCACCGGCCGCGGCTCTGCTGCTGAACGTGACGTGTTAGCCGTGGCAAAGGACCGCTGGCCGGCAGTGCAATTCCGCGTCATTAATACCGCGGTGCAGGGAGCGAACACCGTTCCAGAGGTTATCAACGCGTTGGAAACCCTCGATGAGGATCCAGAAGTAGACGTCATCATCATCGCCCGTGGCGGCGGTTCTGTCGAAGACCTTCTTCCTTTCTCCGAAGAGGCTCTACAGCGCGCAGTTGCCAGCGCACGCACTCCGGTGGTCTCTGCTATTGGCCATGAGCCAGACAATCCAGTGCTCGACAATATTGCAGACCTCCGCGCCGCCACTCCTACTGACGCCGCCAAACGAGTAGTGCCATCGGTTGCTGAGGAATACGCATTGGTGGATGAAGCGCGTTCCCGCATGGCAGCAGCACTGCGTGGTTGGGTCGAAAGGGAAAGGCGCGGGCTGGAAAATATTCGTTCACGCCCCGTGCTTGCGGATCCAATGACGCCGATCAACGCACGCCGTGATGAGCTTGAGCGCTCCCGCGCGTTGATGAAGCGCGAGGTCACTTACTTGCTCGAGCGAGAAAAGAACAAGGTCACTGCCCTGCGCGCACAGGTCTCGGCTCTCGGCCCGTCGGCCACCTTGGAACGCGGCTATGCCATCGTCCAAGTCGTGCCGCGTGATGGTTCGGGCCCAGAGGTTGTGACTTCCTACAAGCAATCACCACCCGGCTCGCAGTTGCGTATCCGCGTCGGTGATGGCTCGATTACCGCAGCGGCAATGGCTGCCAAACCGGCTGACTAACAAACTTCAGTAATCATTCAGCGCTAAAGCGCTTAAGAAGATATAGACCCGAAGCCAAAGACTTAACTAAAGGAGCAGACATGAACGAGACAATCGGTACCGGTACTCCCGGCCAGGACGCATTCCCGCCAGTAGAGGAACTTACCTACGAGCAGGCTCGCGATGAGCTCATTGAAACCGTCAAAATTCTTGAGCTCGGCCAGATGGGCCTCGACGAGTCTCTGAAGTACTGGGAGCGCGGTGAAGCGCTGGCAAAGGCCTGTGAGGCCCACCTTGACGGCGCTGCGCGTCGTGTCGAAAAGGCACTAGATAGTGCCGATAACTCTGAAGATGCCACAGACGCAGAAAGCGCATCATCCAACGAAGGAGAGTACTAATGCAGATTTACGGCTACCCAGGTGAGCGCGTGGACTTCGTATCAAAGTCCGGTTCTGCCGGTTCCCTGCTCTTTGGAGATCCACGCCATCTTGCAGAGGAGTTTTTCGGCACGCCGCATACGGCAAGCACGGATGAAATCTCCTATTACTCTGGCTCCATCGTGCTGTGCTTTAAAGAAGGCCGTCTCCGCGAGGTAAAAATCTACCCGCAGAACTCCAAGCGCGAACGAGTCGACGTCTACGTTGCTAAGCAGCGCCTGAGCGGCCTAGACGAAGAAACCCTCGCCCAAACGGTAGAAACCGCGGGCGAGGGTGTCCAGGTCGAGTTTGCAGACGGCCTTTACTCAGCCACCTTCAGCTAAGGCTGCTGCGAGGTCGGTGCTGAAGCACCGTCCTCCTGCGCACCAGCTTCGGCTGCCCCGTCCTCATTCACGTGCAGAACCGGTGCCTTGGCGAATGCCTCGATGGTGGTCTCGTAATCCGCTTCAGAGGCGGAGCCGGACAATACCAGGCGGGAGTCGCCTAAATCCGTGATCCATAGTGGACGAACATTAGCGTCGTCGCTTTCTAGGATCTTGACCTTCTTGCCAGCAACCTCACGCTCGGATTCGTTGGCACGGTAGTTGGAGTCATAGCCTTTCTCCGCCTCTTCAATAGAGACTTGGGTCTGCGTAGACTCCACATAGCCTTCATCAGCAGTCAGCCAGCTCACCACGGAGGCGTTCTCCCCCGCCACAGCGGAGCGACGCGCGGCAGTAGGCGCCCAGCCTTCGGGCATCTGTGGGTTACGGATTACTGCCTCCGTAGCGCGTGCTTCCATCTCTAGGAACGTCGTGGCATCGACATCCTGGACAGGCCCCTTCTTTGTCTCCGGGTTCACGCTACACAAGCCGGTAGCTCCTACAACAAGGAGCATGGCGATGACGGTCACGCCGAGAGACAAAATAATGTCCCGGGCGCCCTCAAAAATCTTGGGTTTCTCTTCTGCTGCCACGCGACCAGTATTCCACGTACCCAAGCGCACAACGAAAAGCCGGGGCGAACTCAAATTCTTGTGCTGCGAATTTTCTACTTCACTGCCCCCGGGATCGGGCAAAGCCCTCAATCGGGGGCACCAACCTGCCTAAAAATCCATTCAAAAGTGCAAGAATAGGAAACAGTGCCCTGGAAGGTTCCAGCGGCGAGACAGAAAGAGAATGGAAGGCAGCCTAAACACATGTCCGAAAACACTTCTTACATGCCAGATCGCAACCTCGCTATGGAGCTGGTTCGCGTCACTGAGGCCGCAGCTTTGGCCTCCGGCCGCTGGGTAGGCCGTGGCAAGAAGAATGAGGGCGATGGCGCAGCTGTGGATGCAATGCGCAAGCTCATCAACTCCGTCGCAATGAACGGCGTTGTGGTCATCGGCGAGGGCGAAAAGGACGAAGCCCCGATGCTGTTCAATGGCGAAGAAGTGGGCACCGGCGAGGGCGCTGCAATGGACATCGCAGTTGACCCGGTCGACGGAACCCGCCTGATGGCAGAGGGCCGTCCGAACGCTATTTCCGTCATCGCTGCCGCAGAGCGTGGCACCATGTATGACCCGTCCGCCGTCTTCTACATGAACAAGATTGCTGTCGGCCCAGCTGGCGTCGGCGCAATCGACATCAACCAGTCCGTTGAGTGGAACATCAACTCCGTCGCTAAGAAGCTCGGCATCAAGGCTGCCGACCTCACCGTCGTTGTACTGGACCGCCCGCGCCACCAGGACCTTATCGATCAGATCCGCGCTGCCGGCGCAAAGGTTCGCCTCATCATGGACGGCGACGTCGCAGGCGCAATCGCTACCTGCCAAGATTCCAACTCCATCGACATGATGATGGGCATCGGCGGCACCCCTGAGGGCATCATCACCGCTTGCGCTATGAAGTGCATGGGCGGCGAAATCCAAGGCAAGCTATGGCCGAAGGATGAGGAAGAAGCCGAAAAGGCTCGTCAGGCTGGCCACGACTTGGACCGCGTTCTGAGCACTGACGATCTGGTTTCCTCCGATAACTGCTACTTCGCTGCTACCGGCGTTACCAACGGTGACATGCTGCGCGGTGTTTCCTACCGTGCAAACGGCGCCACTACCCGTTCCCTGGTTATGCGCTCCAAGTCCGGCACCATCCGCTACATCGATTCCGTACACAAGCTGGCCAAGCTGCAGGAGTACTCCGTTATTGATTACTCCAACGCAGCGGATGCCTAAAGGTTTTTAAAGCCCCGCTTTTGCATTTGGTGCACGCCCTTTTCAGCATGGACGTGCACCTTGCACATTCGCACGCCATTTAGTCCATACTGGTTTTAGTGAGGCGTGACTTCCAGCACCATTATGGTGCCGGTTGATACAAATCTTATTATTGCGTTTACTGCCGGAAGGGACACGTTAGTCCGACTCCCTCCCGACACAATCGCTAAATGAACATCTTTATTCAACACATAATTTTGAGGTGGATTTCATGACTGAGTACCGCATTGAACACGACACCATGGGTGAAGTGAAGGTTCCTGTTGATGCTCTGTGGCGCGCACAGACCCAGCGTGCTGTAGAAAACTTCCCGATTTCCGGCCGCGGGCTTGAGGCCGCTCAGATTCGCGCTTTGGGCCTGCTGAAGGCAGCTTGCGCACAGGTCAACAAGGATTCCGGCACACTCGATGCGGACAAGGCTGACGCAATCATCGCTGCAGCGAAGGAAATCGCTGAGGGCAAGCACGACGCTGCTTTCCCAATCGATGTCTTCCAGACCGGCTCCGGCACCTCCTCCAACATGAACACCAACGAGGTCATTGCCTCCATCGCCCACAACAACGGCGTAGAGATTCACCCCAATGACCACGTAAACATGGGCCAGTCCTCCAACGACACCTTCCCTACCGCAACCCACGTTGCGGCTACCGAGGCAGCTGTCAACGACCTCATCCCAGGGCTGAAGGTGCTACACGAGTCCCTGAGCGCCAAGGCCAAGGAATTCGCGGACGTCGTTAAGCCCGGCCGCACCCACCTGATGGACGCAACCCCGATCACCCTGGGCCAGGAGTTCGGTGGCTACGCACGCCAGATCGAGCTCGGTATCGAGCGCATCGAAGCCACCCTGCCACGCCTGGGCGAGCTGGCTATCGGCGGCACCGCAACCGGCACCGGCCTGAACACCTCCGCTGACTTCGGCGCAAAGGTCACCGAAGAGCTCAAGCAGCTCACCGGCGTTGAGCAGCTCAAGGAAGCAGAGAACCACTTCGAAGCTCAGGCGGCGCGCGACGGACTCGTTGAGTTCTCCGGCGCAATGCGCACCGTTGCGGTATCTCTGAACAAGATTGCCAACGATATCCGCATGATGGGCTCCGGCCCACTGACCGGCCTGGCAGAAATCCACCTGAAGGATCTGCAGCCAGGTTCCTCCATCATGCCGGGCAAGGTTAACCCGGTTCTGTGCGAGGCAGCCACCATGGTTTCCGCCCAGGTCATCGGCAACGACGCTGCCGTTGCATTCGGCGGCGCCAACGGCCACTTCGAGCTGAACGTGTTCATCCCGGTCATGGCACGCAATGTCCTTGAGTCCGCTCGCCTGCTGGCTAACGTCTCCCGCGTCTTCGCTGAGAAGTGCGTCGACGGCATCGAGGCTAACGAGGAGCGTATGAAGAAGTTCGCTGAGTCCTCTACCTCCATCGTTACCCCGCTGAACTCCAAGATCGGCTACGAGAATGCAGCGAAGGCTGCTAAGCACGCACTGCACGAGAAGATCACCGTCCGCGAGGCCGTCATTGACCTGGGCTTCGTCGACGGCGAGAACCTCACCGAGGAAGAGCTGGACGAGCGCCTCGACGTCTTGTCCATGACCAACCGCGAGCGTGATAGCTTCTAAGTTTTCCACCTAACGGTACTTTCAAGCAGTACTTTTTAGCCTCCCACTGCCTTGCCGCTCGGGTACCCACCCAAGTGCATGACAGCGGGAGGCTTTTTGCTACCCCAAAAGCATTTGTGACCAAGCGCACTGAAAGCGCGCCAGGGACTCAAAAATCACGAAGTTTGCACTTGGTGCAAACTTGCACCGGGTGTAATGTTACACAGCGTGCAAGAAGAAATGTCACTACGCGAGCAGAAGCGACTCAAGACGCGACTGCGTATCGAAGACGCCGCCACTTCCCTGGTGGACAAGCGAGGCTTCGCCGCAGTCACCATTGAGGAGATCTGCGAAAAAGCGGGGATTTCAAGGCGCACATTCTTTAACTACTTCGATTCCAAAGACTCCGCAGTCTTGGGCGCCCCTAGCGCACTATTTTCCCAAGACCAACGAGCATATTTCCTTGATACTCCAACGGAAAACCTGCTGCGTTTGACCGTGGAACTTGTCATTTCTCATTTGGACGGGCACCACGCTGACAAGGCAATTGCAGCAAGGCGGCGCCGCATAGCAAGCGACCCAGATGCTGCCGCGGCGTCGTTTAGCCGCAAACGCGCCAAGTCAACCGAGATTGCAGAACTCATCACGCTTCGCCTCAAGCAAGAACCGCAGCTACAGCTCATGCCAGAAGTTGCGCCAGAGACAGAAGCATTACTCATCGGAGCCACCGTTAGAGAAGCGCTTTGGATTGCCACCGCTTCCCCCGAAATCAGCTGCGAACAACCATTTGAGCAAAAGTTCAATGATGCACTCGCACTCCTTATCACTTTCACGAAAGGACTGAAATGGTAGATACCGCCAAGTTGCCGACTAACAACGTCGGCGAGGCGCAGCCAGCACAAGCTGGCGGAAACGAAAAGAAAGAAAACAACGTAGCTCTCGTTTTCTCCGCCCTCGTTCTCACCATGTTGATGAGCTCCTTGGGCCAAATGATTTTCTCTTCGGCCCTGCCTACTATTGTGGGCGAGCTCGGCGGCGTCGACCACATGAGCTGGGTTATCTCCGCTTTCTTGGTCACCATGACCATCGCTATGCCAATCTCTGGCAAGCTGGGCGACATGATGGGCCGCAAGTGGCTCTATATCGGCGGCATCGCAGTCTTCGTCGTCGGCTCTGCCATCGGTGGCTTCGCAAATGACATGAACTGGCTCATTTTGGGCCGCGCTGTCCAGGGCTTCGGCGCTGGCTTCATGATGATTTCCTCCCAGTCCATCATCGCGGAGGTCACCACTGCTCGTGAGCGCGGCAAGTTCATGGGCATCATGGGCGGCGTCTTTGGCCTTTCTTCCGTTCTGGGCCCAGTCCTCGGCGGCTGGTTCACCGACGGCCCGGGCTGGCGCTGGGGTCTGTGGATGAATATTCCACTTGGTCTGCTCGCCATTACCGTGTGCACCATCGTGCTGCACCTGCGCGTTGGCGATACTGACCTGCGTAAGTTCGACGCTCTTGGCGCTACTTTCATCGCTATCACCACCGCTTCCCTCATCCTCATGACTACTTGGGGCGGCACGCAGTACGAGTGGTCTGACCCAATCATCATTGGCTTGGGCATCACCGTTGTCGTCGGCGCTATTATCACCGTGATCGTCGAGTCGAAGGCCAAGGAGCCGCTGATTCCGGTTCACCTTTTTAAGAACCGCAACATGGTTCTGACCACCGCAGCCGGTACTGTCCTCGGTCTGGCAATGTTCGGTGTGCTTGGCTACATGCCAACCTACCTGCAGATGGTTCATACGTTGACCCCAACCAAGGCGGGCCTCATGATGATTCCGATGATGGTAGGCCTCATCGGCACCTCGACTGCCGTTGGCTTCATCATCGCCCGCACGGGCCACTACAAGATTTACCCAATCATCGGCCTTATCATCACCGCCGGTGCTTTGTTCTGGATGTCCAAGCTGACCGTGGATACGCCCCTGGTTCAGCTCGGTGCTGAGTTCTTCGTCTTCGGCGTGGGCCTGGGTTTTGTGCAGCAGGTTCTGGTTCTCATCGTGCAAAACTCCTTCCCTATCGCGCTGGTCGGTACCGCAACGGCTGCCAACAACTTCTTCCGCCAGATTGGTTCCGCAGTTGGTGCTTCCCTCGTTGGATCCCTGTTCATCCACAACATGAAGGATGAGATGGCAGCCAACATGCCAGCTGCAATCAAGGCCATGGGCCCTGAGGGCGCGCAGTACGCTGAGCAGTTCGCTTCCGCAACGGGCGGTTCTTCCCGCCTGACCCCGAACATGGTTGCGCACCTTCCGGATGCAATTCAGTCCGTCATCCTCAACGCCTACAACGATGGCCTGACTCCGGTCATCTTGCTCATGGTTCCTATGGCCATCGTTGCCCTTCTTTTGGTTCTTCCCATCACGGAAGAGCACCTTAAGGAAGAGATCTCTTAAATATCACTCACCAGACAAAGAATCGAAGGCTACTAGCGAGGAGCGCTGTGAGCTCCAGTCCCGCATTGCGCTAAACGACGCCACCCTAGAAAACAACCTTGGCTATCCCCCCGGGCTTGCTCAAGGAAGTCTTGGCTCTAAATGCTAGCCTGGTCGACGTATGGCACACTCGCGACTATCTGGTCGCACTCGCTGAGAAAGAAGGAATTGAAATTCCAGCTTTTATCTGCCCTTTTTACTCTATCCCTCAGGGGTTCCATCATCAATGATACCGGTGGCAACACCCTGCATAGAAAATTCCCGGTCTGAAATAGGAAGCGATTTCAGACCGGGAGTTCTCTTATATCTTCAGCAATTGCGCCAACCTCAACGCCGCGACATTGACGAGGTCATGAGGACAATAATGCGCGGTACATTCCCCGCCGCCGAGTTTTCTAGCTCTATTGCCTAGCTAAAAGTCCTAATTATTGTTGCCTCGCTCCCGCTCATCTGGCTTCGGAAGCAGCAGCTCGTAGACGTCGGTGTCGCGCCACTGACCGGCCATCTCGCCGTAGGTCATCTTCGCCATGTGGGAGTAGGTACCGACCTTGACGAAGCCGCGAGACTTATGTAGGCCTGCGGAACCCTGGTTTTCTGGGAAGATCCACGCGTGGATTGCCCACTTGTGGAGGTCCTTGCAGGTTTCGATGAGCTTATCGAGCAGGGCACCGGCGATGCCACGGCCTTGAGCCTCCGCGCTGATGTAGATGGAATCTTCCACCACACCATGGAAGACTGAGCGGGAGGAAATCTGCGCTGCAGAAACCCAGCCCAATACCTTGGAATCATCGTCTTCCTCAACCGCAACGAAGACCGAGGACATGATCTTTGCACGGGTAAACTGCTCCAGTGTCAAAGAACGCGTTTCATACGTAGCGTGACCGGTGTTTAGGCCCTCTTCATAAATTGCCCGCATCTGGGGATAGTCGGCCGTAACAAAAGGTCGAATCTTAAAGTTCTTCGCGGGTTTGTTTTCTGCCATGTGATTCATTATTACAAGACAACTACCTGTACGGCTATATAAACCGGAAAAAGTTAGCTAGCCGCGATCAAGGAAGACGGTTTAACCTTAAGCCTCGCTTTCGAGTAAGTCCGTGACAAGCTCGGCGATTGCAGAACGCTCTGAGCGCTGGAGGGTCACGTGTGCAAATAGCTCATGCCCTTTGAGTTTTTCAATGACAGCCTGCACACCGTCATGGCGGCCCACGCGCAGATTGTCACGCTGGGCGACGTCGTGCGTCAACACCACGCGCGAGCCCTTGCCCAAGCGAGACAGGACGGTGAGCAAGACGTTGCGCTCAAGTGACTGCGCTTCATCGACGATGACGAAAGAATCATGCAAGCTCCGACCACGGATGTGGGTCAGCGGCAGAACCTCAAGGAGGCCGCGGTCATGGACTTCCTCCATGACGTTGTCAGAGACAAGCCCTTCGAGGGTATCGAAGACGGCCTGGGCCCACGGATTCATCTTCTCGGACTCGCTACCTGGAAGGTAGCCCAGCGTCTGCCCGCCCACTGCATACATGGGGCGGAAAACCACGATGCGGCGGTGCTCACCGCGCTCTAGGACTGCTTCAAGGCCGGCGCACAGCGCCAGCGCAGACTTACCAGTGCCGGCACGGCCGCCCAGGGACATGATGCCCACGGAGGGATCTGACAAAAGGTCAAGTGCCACGCGCTGCTCCGCGGAGCGGCCCTGCAGTCCAAACGCGTTGACGTCACCGCGTACGAGCTGGATGGTGCCCTCCGCCGTCATGCGGCCAAGCGCGGACTGTCCTGCCGCGTCCAGCTTGATGCCGCAGTGAACTGGAAGCTCTTCGATAGCAGTGCCATCTTCAGTCAGTGCGCCGTCTACCATGACTTCCCCATCACGGTAGAGGGCATCGATGACTTCAGCAGAAGTATGAACCACAGCCATGCCGGTATAACCGGTAAGAACTACGTCCTGCGCGTGGTACTCGTCGGCTTGCAAGCCAACTGCACCAGCCTTGACGCGCAGTGGGACATCCTTTGTCACAAGCACGGTGTCTTTGCCCTCGTGCGCCAGATTGAGTGCGCAAGCGAGAATGCGGTGGTCCCCTTCGGTCCCTCGGAAGGAAGATGGCAGCAAAGACTGATCCTGATGATTGAGCTCAACGCGTAAGGTTCCGCCTTCAACGTTGACCGGAACCGCCTGGTCTAGACCGTCGTATGCACCACGCAGGTCCTCCAAAAAGCGAAGAGCTTGGCGGGCGAACCAGCCAAGCTCAGGGTGATGACGTTTTCCTTCCAATTCGGAGATGACGACGATGGGAAGGATGACCTCGTGCTCTGCGAACTTGCGCAGGGCCCATGGGTCAGAAAGGAGGACGGAGGTATCAATAACGTAGGTCTTGGTGGCCACTGCACTGGGGCTCATAGGCTCGGTCAGAACAGAAGGATTGGTCATGATTGCGGGGTTCTCCCTTTAGATCGTGTTGCTTGATCGCTTCCCAAGCTAAGCGCCAAAGGTTGAAATTACATGGGTGAAAGATGAACATTGCGAAAACGCAAGGTTCATACCAGCCAAAAGCTCGTGAATTGTTACTGCGACCATGAGGACCAACAGTGATCACACAACAGTGATCACAAAAGCCGGCTAGGTAGAAACCTAGCCGACTTTATTAAATTAGCGAGATTTACTCAACGGTAGCCTCGTACTGGCCGGACTCACCCTTCATCCACTTGATGGTGCCGTTGGTGAACTCCTGAACCCAGCCGTTACCTTCAGCCTGCTCTGGAGCGGTAGGCAGGCCAACCTTGTTTTCCAGGCCGCCCTCGCCCTTCCAAGTCTCAGCGATCTTGCCGATGATTGGCTGTGCGCCGGACTCCTCGTTGAAGGCAATCAGCTTGTCCTCAGCGAAGGTAGCCAGGGAACCATTCTCGGAGTTTTCTACATCCTGAACGTCGCCCCACTCAGCAGACTTTTCGTCGATTGCGGAAGCCAGAGCGGCCGGAACCTCAACCTCGCCAGCCGGGGTGTTGATCTTCTTCATCTCACCGGAAGCTGCGCCGTCCTTGGAATCATCGGAGCTCATCTTGTCGGAAGCATCAGCGGCAGTATCGCCGGCCTTGTCCTTGGCATCGTTGGCAGCGTCGCCAGCCTTGTCGGTAGCCTCGCCAGCCTTATCCTTGGCGTCATTAGCTGCTTCACCGGCCTTGTCGGTTGCCTGGCTTGCTGCGTCCTTTGCGGCATCGCCAGCGTTGTTTGCTGCATCCTCAGCGTCAGAGCAAGCAACAACTGCCAGGGACAGGGAAGCTGCGGTCAGGCCAGCGGCGAAACGACGGGAAATCTTATTCATGATTAATAATCCTTTTCTAAATATGTGAATTTCTTCTGCCTTGCGGCAACTCAATTAACGCTATAGACAGATCACCCACAGCAGCCACCCAGTTTTCAACAATTTAGGCGAAAAATGTCGTTATTTGCGTCGTTTTCCCCGCTGAGAGAATTTCTTACTTTTTGGTAACGGATTGGTTTTTCGGCCTTGAGCAGCCCGCTTGTTACCGGACCGTGACCTAGAACTTGTCGTTTTCTGGCCGCCTTGACCCTTGGCCGCGGCTTCCCGGCGCGCTTGCTTCGCTTTAGATTTCTCGCGGGCGCTAAGCTTCACGGCAGTACCGCGGGAGGAGTTTTTGGTTCGTCCTTTAGCTACCCCGACAAATGCTTGGATGTCCTCGCCATCGCGGTCCTTACGCCAGACCAAAGCAATGGCAGTGCGCGCCACTGTCGGATCGTTGAACGCCAAAGGCACTACTTGCTTTTTACTGAGCACCTTCAGCAATGGGCGCGGGGCAATGACAATACCCACGTTGGCGCCCACCACCTGAAGACCTGTACGCACTGCTTCGACGTCGACCTGGGCGTCGTCGCCAATGCGGTAGTTCAGATGCTCCTCAGAAACATCGGAGGGCTCAATCTCTTCGCCTACTTCTGCATAAACAGAATCCTTGGGAACGGCAATTCCCGGGGCTTCTTCATATAGACGCACTAGATGGAAGGAATCGTCGATGCGCGGATCCGCGCCCTCTGCGGGGATTCGGGCCAAGGCAAGGTCGGCTTCGCCTTCTAGCAAAGTTGCAAGAGCATCATCAGCGTCTAAAGTGACTAGCTCCCCATAATCCGGGTTGGAGCGGTATCGTTCAAACCATTTTCCTGGTTCGGTGCCCGTGGCAAAAACTAGTCGCAGCATGCAGCCAATAGTACTGTCTTGCTTGCTCAGTACTAGTTCCTGCACTTTATAGGCAGTGACACCTACCCTGCCGTGCTGCTACCGTAGGGAGAGTGAATGAGATGAATAAACAGCCTTCTGGCACCGCGATGCGTGCGCAAACCGCAGCGAAGAAGCTCGGCATCTACTTGCCCGCTACCCCGGAGGAATTCCAGAACTCCGCTGTCAGCCATACAGAGCTACGCGAGCTGCAAGACAACCCACCACAGTGGTTGGTCGACCTGCGCCTGAACGGCCCACACCCACGCCCCGTCGTGGCACAGAAGCTCGGTATCTCCGTTACTTCTCTAAAGAAGAACGAATTTGACCGCCCGATGACCACTCCAGAGATCAAGGAACTCTTGGTAGAAATGCCGGAGTGGCTGGCTGCTGCGCGCAAGGCACATGCCGAAAACCGTGACGGCAATGGGCAGCCTGCCTCTGAAGACTCTCCTGCTAACGAGTCTTAAATCTTAAAGGCCCTAGCGTCAACGCAGAACCAAGGGCTGAGAAAATCTAGGAATAGTCTTCTGCCAGTGGCACGGCGGACTGCCACAACTGTTCGTTGAGCTCCGCAGCGCTTTGACATTGTTTGCCCAATGCTGGGTGCTCTGCTCCGGCAAGCGTTTTACCACCGATGAGCCACTTCGTTACCGGCGTCCAACCATGCAGTGCGCTGGCACACCAGGCTGGCAGCTGAGGAGCTTCCTCCACGGTAAGTTCCGCTCGGCGCGGTTTAACAATAAGCCCCGCCTCGACGGTGGCGCGCACCGTGGTCGAGAGCAAAACAGAACCATGTGGGCCTATCACGAGACCCTTCTCATCTTTGAACACGATTGCCGCATTTGCGGCCTCATGGACAACCCCACTGGCCGAAAACAAAACCGCATCATCCGCACCATGGTCGCGGGCCTGTTGTCTTAGCTTCGCGAGCTTAGGCAAATCCGGGCCTTTAAGCAATGGATGCTCCCGCGGATCCACAGTCTCTGGAACCCACAACGTCGAGTGGGTGCGCAGCGTCGGGGCTAGACGCCATTCCACAGCATTTTCTGTAATTCGCGGAAACCATTGCCCCTCCCGCGGGATTTCGCCGAGTACTGGATAGCCATCGCCGAAGCGTTTGCGGTGGAGGTCCGGGCGGATAGCGCGCCCTTCACGGACCAGAAAAGAATCCACCAGGCGGAAATCAACGTGATTCATCTAAGGTCTCCGAGCTTTCAGCATGTGGTTCCTTCCGCGCGTGAAGATCGCTTGGAGCCATGCCCAATTGATTAAACAGCGGACGCGCTTTGACCATGGTTTCTTCCCACTCCGCGGAAGGCTCGCTTACAGCCAGCACTGCCCCGCCCACACCGTAATAAGCGCCGCGTTCGTTGCTGACCACTGAGCGAATCACCATGGAAAAATCCGCCGTACCGGTCGGCGAAAGGTAGCCAAAGGCGCCAGAGTAGACGCCGCGCCAGGTGTCCTCGATCTCATCAATTATCTGCATCGTGCGTTCTTTAGGCGCGCCGGTCATGGAACCGCCGGGAAACGCGGCCTCAATCGCATCTATGGGGCTAGACTGCTGCTTCAGTCGCCCGGTTACCTCACACATGAGTTGATGCACCGTGGAATAAGAGTGCACCTGAAAACCATGGGGCACCCGCACATCGTCGCAGGCGCGGGCTATGTCGTGGCGGACCATGTCCACCACCATGAGCAGTTCCGACGTGGTCTTTTCGCCCCGGAGACTACGCGCATTCGCCGCATCTATTTCTGGGTCCGTATCGCGCGGGCTCGTTCCTTTAATTGGCGTCGAGGAAACGTTTCGCCATGCGTCAATGCTTAAGAATTGCTCCGGCGACGTCGATAGCAGCGCGTTGCCGGCAAACCCCAGGAAGCCGGTGCGCTTGCTCGGATTAGCCGCGCGCAGTTGGAGGAAGGTCTCCAAGGGATTTGGCACAGGCTCCAACTCAATGCGATTGGTCAGACACACCTCATAAGACTCGCCGCGCACCATATAGTCCTGAGCGGCAGCGATACGTTCTAGATATTCTTGCTCGCCGTGAACCAGCCGGCCAGGACTTTGCCACGGAGCTTGCGGTGCCGAATCCATGGCAAGCTTAAGCTGCCACTTACTGTCGTCGGCGAAGCTTAAGAGATAAGTTCTGCGCTGTTCATGGTCCACCACTATCGCCCGGTCGCAGAAAATAAACTCTGCGTCTGGCCCCGGTGACCTATGCCTTTGGAACTGAGCAAAGCGCTGCTTTTCGACGCCGACTTCATAGCCAAGGTAGCCCACCCACCCTAAGGCGAAGTCGCAACCAGGAATCGGAGCGCCAACGCGCGCGGGGAGAACGTGGCGTTCATACTCGCGTTTAGCCACTTCGAAGAATTCCTGGCCCGGCTGGCAGCTATAGCTGAGATGCCGGGACCTGTGACCAGAGTCATCGCCAAGAATGCTAAAGCGGCCAAAGTCGAGCCAAAAGGCATTTCCGGTCAGCGCACGAGCTGCATCTTCGAGTGAGACTTCTATATCCACAGTGCGTACGCAGAAATACTGCTGTGCGTAATAGCGTCTGGCGAGGCCGAGGAAATTCTCGATGAGCTGCGGGCCAGAGTCAGTAAGCAGTGACTCCGGGTGGAATTGCACGCCCCACTGGGGTTTTGTGCGGTGCGCGATGGCCATTGTGAGCGTCGTGCCAAAAGTGTCGGCGCAGGTGGCGGTCACATCGAAGCATTCGGGAACACGGTGGGCCACCAGCGAGTGGTAACGCACCACACGATGTGGGCTGGCAAGGCCTTCGAAGAGCCCAGAGCCATCGTGGTCTACTTCAGTAACAATACCGTGTGCCGGGGCGGAAGCCAGGCCCACTTCCCCACCTTCAAGGTGCACCATAGCTTGCATGCCAAGGCACACGCCGAGGATTGGGCCGGTGAATTCACGCAGCACATTGGCACTAATTCCCAAGTCGGCCGGATTGGCCGGGCTACCAGGCCCGGGCGAGATGATAGCGGCGTCGTAAAGCGCCAGATCAATGCGAGCCCACGGGATGTCATTCGGGACAACCGTGGGCTCACACCCGGTTACCCGCCGAACGTAGTCCACGAGGTTGAAGGTAAAAGAATCGTGGTTATCTACGATCAGCAGGTTCATAACCGGAATTTTATAGGCAGCAGATGCGCGGGGTAGCGCTTGGCTGTCTTAAACCATCTTCCAATCCTCAAGACCGTCGTAGAGCGGGTACTGCTCAGCGATCTTGGAAACGCGACCGCGCAGGGACTCAACATCAGCGTTCTTGCCCTGTGCGAGTGCGGTACCGATGATGTCAGCGACCTCTTCGAAGGCTGCTGCATCGAGGCCACGGGTGGCCAGCGCAGGGGTTCCGATACGCAGGCCGGAGGTGACCATCGGTGGGCGTGGATCGTTTGGCACAGCGTTGCGGTTGACGGTGATGCCAACCTCGTGCAGCAGATCCTCAGCCTGCTGGCCATCGAGCTCAGAGTTGCGCAGGTCTGCCAGAACCAGGTGGACATCGGTGCCGCCGGTCAGCACGTCAACGCCGGCTGCCTTGGCATCGGATGCGGTCAGGCGCTCAGCAAGGATGCGTGCACCCTCGAGGGTGCGCTCCTGACGGTTCTTGAACTCCTCCGAAGCTGCAATCTTCAAAGCGATTGCCTTTGCAGCGATGACGTGCATCAGAGGGCCGCCCTGCTGACCTGGGAAGACGCTGGAGTTGAGCTTCTTAGCGTAGTCCTGCTTCGCCAGGATGAGGCCGGAGCGTGGGCCGCCCAGGGTCTTGTGAACCGTGGTGGAAACGACGTCAGCGTGCGGTACCGGAGAGGGATGCAGACCAGCAGCAACCAGACCTGCAAAGTGAGCCATATCGACCCACAGCTTTGCGCCGACCTCATCCGCGATGGAGCGGAAAGCAGCGAAGTCGAGAGTACGTGGGTACGCGGACCAACCGGCGATGATGACCTTCGGCTGCTCCTTGATAGCCTGCTCACGCAGCTTATCCATGTCGATACGCATGGTCTCTGGGTCGACCTCGTAAGCTGCGACGTCGTAAAGCTTGCCGGAGAAGTTCAGCTTCATGCCGTGGGTGAGGTGGCCGCCGTGCGCCAGGGACAGGCCCAGAATTTTATCGCCCGGCTCGGCGAGGCTGGACAGTACCGCAGCGTTAGCCTGAGCGCCGGAGTGTGGCTGCACGTTGGCGAAGTCAGCACCGAAGAGGCTCTTGGCACGCTCACGTGCCAGATCTTCGATGACATCAACGTGCTCGCAACCACCGTAGTAACGGCGACCCGGGTAGCCCTCTGCGTACTTGTTGGTCAGAACGGAGCCCTGTGCCTGCAGAACAGCACGCGGAACAAAGTTCTCAGAGGCGATCATCTCGAGAGTCTCGCGCTGGCGGGCGATTTCGCCGTTGATGGCGTTAAAAACGTCCGGATCCAGCTCGCGCATCTCCTGATAGCGCACGTCTGCGGAATTATTGGCAGTCATGGAAGCGTTGATTCCCTTCTCGGTTGCTTAACTGGTCGTTTCAAACCTGCCCTACATATTAACTGCCACGCCCCCACGCGGGGGACGAAAGTACCATTTCATCCCCCAAGGTTTTCCCCAGAAAGAAATAAGGTGCGACAATGTGGCCATGGCGCGTGCAACCGATTCCAGTCCATACCTTGACTTCGACCGTGAAACCTGGCGCCAAAGGCGCTTGTCGATGCCCCAGGTTCTCACCGCTGCAGAAGTCGAGGCGCTTCGTGGTATCGGTGATCGCATCGACCTAGACGAGGTCGCTGACGTTTACTTGCCGTTATCGCGTCTTATCCATCTGCAGGTAGCAGCCCGCCAGGAGCTCACGGCTGCTACGGAGGAATTCCTGGGAAACAGCGCAAACCACGTGCCCTTCGTCATCGGTGTCGCAGGCTCCGTTGCGGTGGGTAAGTCCACCACTGCCCGCGTTCTACAGTTGCTTCTGCAGCGCTGGGAGACCCACCCAAAAGTAGATCTAGTGACCACTGACGGATTCTTGTATCCGGCAAAGGTGCTCCATGAGCGCGGATTGATGCAGCGCAAAGGTTTTCCGGAATCCTACGACCGGCGCAAGCTCATGCGTTTTGTCACCGATGTGAAATCAGGCAAAGCGGAAGTCAAAGCGCCGGTCTATTCGCATATTTCCTACGACATCCTGCCTGACGAACATCAGGTGGTGCAAAGGCCCGACATCCTTATCCTAGAGGGCCTCAACGTCCTCCAGACTGGGCCTACCCTAATGGTCTCTGACCTTTTCGACTTCTCGGTCTACGTCGATGCGCGCGTCGATGACATTGAGCATTGGTACATCGAGCGCTTCCTGCACCTGCGGCATACCGCTTTCCGTGAGCCGGGCGCGCACTTTGCTGCCTATGCAGAGATGAACGATACGGAAGCCCGCGCGCAGGCTCGCGAGATTTGGCAGTCCATCAACCTGCCCAACTTGGTGGAAAACATTTTGCCCACCAAGCCGCGCGCTTCCCTGGTTTTGCGCAAGGGTTCCCACCACTTGGTGGAAAAGGTACGCATGCGCAAGCTCTAGTAAACGGGGTTTCTAGGCGCGTAGATGAGGCCCTACTTGCCGAAGCGACGCGAACGCTGGGAGTAATCCCGCAGCGCGCGCAAGAAGTCCACGCGGCGGAAAGCCGGCCAATAGGTATCGGTGAACCAGATTTCGGAATACGCCGCCTGCCACAGCAAGAAGCCGGAAAGGCGCTGCTCACCGGAGGTACGGATGACAAGATCTGGGTCCGGAAGGCCCTTGGTATACAGGTGGCTCGTGATGGCCTCGGCGGTAACATTGCCCGCGATTTCCTCCGCGCTATGGCCTTTCCCGGCCTCATCACGGATAAGGTTTTGCACGGCGTCGACGATTTCCTGACGCCCGCCATAGCCGACGGCGATGTTAACGATGACGCCCTTATTACCCTCAGTTGCCTGCGCTGCAAGGCGCATGCGCTCGGTGACCTTAGCCGGTAGGAGATCCAGATGGCCGACCAAGCGAATCTGGCAGTCCAAGTCGCCCTTGGAAAGATGGGTGACAACGTCCGAGATGATGTCGAAGAGAAGCTGCACCTCTTGGGTGCTGCGCTTCAAGTTCTCCGTGGACAAAAGATAGATGGTGACGACCTCAATATCGGTGTCTTTGCACCATGAGATCATCTCGCTGATCTTCTTCGCACCTTGGCGGTGACCGTGGCTGATATCAGTGAATCCAGCCTCCCGCGCCCAGCGGCGGTTTCCGTCCGCCATGATGGCGACGTGCCGGGGCTGCGGGGTTCCCTTGATAGCGCGCGTGAGGCGAGCCTCATACAGGGGATAAAGCAACTGGCTGAGGAAGTTCACGGTTAGTCCTTAAAACACAATCCAAGACGAGGGACAGGCCGCAATTGACCTACAAGAAAGAGCGCTTGCTCTGGTCGAAGATGCCTGCTTCCTTCATCGCGGCGTCGACAGCCTGGTCATCGAAAGGGTCGATGCCGTGGTCTTGGGCGAACATGGTGCGACGACGAAAGCGCGAGTAACGACGGTGGAAATTCCACCCCGCAAACAAGACGGCTGCACCCATCAACGCCAAGATGAGAAGGCCAATTGGCGAGGCCTTGCCAAACTCAGGCCCCATCGGGCCTTCCTGGGCACCCTGGGCTAGGTAGTTAACTTGTGCGTGGACGTCACCTGCTGCAAGAATCAGCGAATCAAATGCGCTCATGCTTCTAAGACTCCCCTACTTCGGCAATTCCTGCAAATAAATCCGACTCCGGCAGCTCAGTAGCAACGCGGGTCTGCGCGAGCTCGAACTCCTCAGTGGGCCATAGGCGCTGCTGTACATCGACGCTCGTCGCCAAGAATGCTCCTGCCGGATCAATCTGGGTGGCATGCGCGCGCAGGGCATCCTCGCGATTTTGGAAGTAGTCTGCGCACTCTACCTGAGTGGTAACGCGCGCCATGATGTCCCCAAAGGCCGTATCCCAGCGCGCCAGCATCGGGCCATAGGGGCTGGTCTTTCCCTCTTCTTCCAAAAGATCATGGAAGAGCTTCATGCGCTGGTAGACAAAGCCATGCGAGTAATAGAGCTTTTGCGGCGTATAAGGTTCGCCCAGTTCTGGGTGGTAGGAAGGATCTCCGGCCTTTTCCCAGGCGATGATGGAAGCTCGATGGACCATCAGGTGGTCTGGATGCGGATAGCCGCCGATCTCGTCATAAGTGACGATGACCTGGGGACGGAACTCACGAATGGTTTTCACGAACTCTTGCGCTACTTCATCATCTGGAATAAGTGCGAAGCAACCTTCCGGCAGCAGATTCTTTAGATCCGGATCGAATGGATCACCGCCTGGCAGGCCGGAATCGACATGCCCCAGCCAGCGGTGCTCTACGCCCAAGGCTGCGGCGGCCTTCGCCATCTCTTCGCGGCGAATCTCGCCCATGTTTTCTTTCACACCCGGCTTATCCATCGCTGGGTTGATGACGTCACCGCGCTCGCCGCCGGTACAGGTCAGCACCAGAACCTCGGCACCTTCAGCCGCGTATTTCGCAGTGGTTGCAGCACCCTTGGAAGATTCGTCATCTGGGTGCGCGTGAATGGCTAGTAGGCGCTTGTCGCTCATAGTAGGGTTCATCTCCTCTAGCGCTGAATTTCGGAACAGAGGTCCATCCTAGTGGATAGTTTGAAAATCTTGACTGTTGGTTAGACTAAGATGCATGACTTCCGCCGGTACCCCTCGTTCAGGTGCTCGCTACGGTGCCCGCCCCACGGCAGACAGCTCTGCGAATAGTACCTCGAGCATTACAAACAAAGCCATCGTTTTGGTCTTCGCCGCCATGTTTATTGCCGCGATTATCTATGGCGTGCAGTACTTCCAGAAACAGGAGAAGGTCAACGCGGACATCTCCTACGTCACCCACGAAGTTCTTTCCGACGATTCCACCCGTGTGTGGGCGGATGTCACCCGCAACCACATCGATGAAGACGCATACTGCATCGTGCAGGCCTTCGATTACTCCAAGGCAGAGGTCGGACGCCGTGAGTTCGCGGTCCCTGCCGGCGGCCCGAAAACCCAGCGCATTGCTGTCGACGTCCCCACTAATCACCGCGCAGTAGCCGGTGGCGTTTATGGTTGCTCGGGAAATATTCCTTCCTACTTGGATATGGAACACCCTGACTACGTTGAGCAATCCAGCAACTAAATAGATTTATCAATCTATATTGATCAAGGTGGGCACCGTCTTCTTGCTCGATATCTTGGCGATAGCCGCCCGCCCCGCAATTCGCCTGCGGATTCACCCCTTAAGTGCGGAGCCTTACGCACTAGTCGACGCCGTGGCAGGCGCAGCGCATGTGCTAGGATTTGTAGCGCTTAGGACAGGTCGCGGCTGCAAATCGCAGTTTTGGAGCTGACCTTATCCATATAATTTTCATTTCTTCACCCCCGCTTTACGGAAGGTTGCACTATGGCTGAGCAGCAGAAGCAATACATCACCCCGGAGACCAAGGCCAAGCTTGAAGCTGAGCTGCAGGCTCTCATCGACCACCGCCCGGTCGTTGCTGCCGAGATTAACGAGCGCCGCGAAGAGGGCGACCTGAAGGAGAACGCAGGCTACGACGCAGCCCGCGAGATGCAGGACCAGGAAGAGGCCCGCATCAAGCAAATCTCTGAGGTCCTGGCTAACTCCACCACTGAGCGCACTGCCGTTCAGGAGGGCGTTGCAACCGTCGGCTCCGTTGTCCACGTTTACTACAACGGCGACAAGGAAGATAAGGAAACCTTCCTTATCGGTACCCGCGCTGCCGCTTCCGATAACAAGGACCTGGAGACCTACTCTGAGCAGTCCCCGCTGGGCGCTGCACTGATTGGTGCTCAGGAGGGTGAGACCCGCGAGTACACCGCACCAAATGGCAAGACCATTTCGGTCACGGTGGAATCCGCAGCGCCGTATGATTCAGCTAAGGCCGCAACTCCGCGCGAGTCCTAATTTTCTTTTCTTTTATTTCAATTCATTCTGGAGAAAGAGCACCCATGAAGAAGTTCTCCCGCTTCGCAACTGCTGGTTTGGTTTTCGCTGCAGGCCTGTCCCTGGCAGCTTGCCACCCACCGAACCAGCAGGATTCCACCAGCGAGAAGATCGATAACGCCTCCACCTACACCGGCAAGGCTCCAAAGCCAGCTGAGTCCAGCTCCCAGTCCGAGGCTTCCGCTACCCAGGCTCCTGAGGCTGAGGCCGCCGGCTCCGAGGCTCCTGCCGCTGGCGATCCGAACGTAGTTGTTGAGACCCAGGTAGTTCCGGCTCAGTAAACGTCGCGGCTTTCTCGCTGCTGCACAAGGCAACGGGGAAAATAAAAGCTAGTTAGCAGTAAAGCGCTCAGGCGGAATGCCTGGGCGCTTTACTTTTCTGTCTTCTTCGCCTTAACTTTCTTCGCGGGCCCAGGCCCCAATGACACCCGGCAATGCTGCCGGCGGCTCGCCTAGGAGATCACGACGGTTGGGATCGCGTTCGACCTTGCTGGTCACCGATTTGATGCGCCGATCTTGCCCGGCGCCCTGGCCGGTTCCTGCCATCAACGGCATCATTCGGCCGCCCATCGCACCGCGTGTATTACCCGCACCCCGGGCCGAATTAACGCCCGCTGCGGCGGTACCTGCAGTATTACCCGGACCGCCTACTCCACCAACGCCTAATGCGCCTGTGCGTGCACTCGGCGACGCGGTTGACCCTGCCGAGCCTGCCAGCCCAGCGCCGCCAACTCCACCGGCGCTAAAAGCTCCGCCCGGTCCAACAGCGCCAAGACTTCCCGCTCCACGGCCGCCTGCGTTAGATTCACCAAGGCCCAGCCCTTGCCCGCGGCTATGCCCTTGCCCGTTTACCGACGCACTACCTGCTAGCGCCGGTACGCCTCCAAAGGCACCCATCATTGGGCCAGTTCCTGCACCCGCGCCAAGACCACCGGTAGCTCCCGCACCTGCGGTCATAGTCGCTGGGCTCAAGTTCGCACCGCTACCGGAAGCCAGCGATGGCGCCCCGCCAAGAGCACCCGCTCCTACACCAGGGCCCATGCCCATACCGGCGCCCGCACCTCCTGGCGCAACAGGAGCAAAATTGACACTTGCTCCCCTAGTTCCGACATCACCGGCAGCGATCGGGTTGAAGCCTCCCGCGCCTAGTTCCGCAAGTGTATTCCGACCATTGGTGACCAAGTCATTATTGAATTGCTGGATGGCGGCATCGCTCATGCCCAAGCCTTCCAGTCCTTCTACCTTGCCATTTACGATTCCAAAAGAACCCGGCCCAAGCTCTCCACGCGAGATCGCTTCAGCGATATGCTTCGGCCACGCTACGTTGGCAGTGCTATAACGCTGCCCGCTTCCGCTTACTCCGCCGAAGTCGGTGCTCACGTCACCACCGCCTGAAGGTGGCATCGTGGTCATCAGTGGATGCTGGAACGGCATCGCGGCGACCACTTGGGTTTGGAGTGCGCTTTGCATAAATGCCAGGCCTGCCTGTTCGGCTGCTTTTCGTGCTGCTGGATCAGGAATCGCCATAGCCGACATCGCCAAGGCCATCGCCTTCGGCTGGGAAGCCATCAGATTGGCTTGGAAGCCGAAAAGCTTCTGGCTCATCACCTCAGCATTAGCGATGAAGTGATTACCCGATTCCGCCACAGTTCGGATCTTGTGTGCTGCCCGCGCGGTTGCTTCACTATCATTTTCGGATTCCAGCGAAGAAGCCGCCTCATTCAATCCGTCCACAATCGCCGCAACTTCAGTAGACAACGTCCGCCACCGCGAGTTCGTCTCCGAAACACTCCAGATCTTGGTATTCAACAAGTCCATCGCCAGCCCCAACAAGTCAGGCCCGACGTTGACCACCGGCATCACGAAGCCGAAAGGACTGTAGCCTGGATCAGGCTGGTTCATCACCGGCATCGCCTCACCCGCTACAGAACCGCCCGCGTCAGCGATGTCCAGACCTCGACTGTTAGCTGCGTCTTGTGACTCAAAGCCGTGAGCTTCAGCCATAAGCGTCTTAGCCAACCACTGAATTTGTTCGTTGAAGCTACGAAGCGAGTTACTGGCTGAGCCAGGATCTGTAGCAATTACTCGCTGATGAATCGCCCCCACATCACCTACCCCATTGACGCTGGAGAAGCTTCCATCGATAGGTGATTTCGCGGATTCCGCAGCCCGCTGCATTTGCCGAGATAGTTCATCAATTCGATATTGTGTCGTAATTAAGCCATCAATCGAAATTTGCACTGGTCCCCCTAGTTCAGAGCTAATCGATAAGTTTCTTAAGCACTAATTCTGCTTGTCTACAATTTTCCCAATTGTCTTCTTGCAATTTGGTGTCCCCAAAACTGACGCTAACCATCCCCCTGACCGTGTTGACATTGACGGTGCAATAGAGATCACTACCGAACTCGTTTTCAAATGCGATAACGGGCAATTCACGACCACGATAGATTTCCGATTGCCCTAGAGGAACTTCAACCTCGTCGTACGAAGACGAACTCGAAGACAACGAAATCATGGCTTCACTGCCGGACACGCTCTGCCCCCGGAAACTGCAGCTAGTCATGTCCGTAAACCTAAGTGTCCGTGCGGTTCTTTTCCCTAGCCCCACATCCTCGAGTTTCTGCTGAGGAATTTCAAGGCAAGGGTCGAACAGGTCGAAATCTGGGTCGGTGCGATCGAAACTGCCGAATGGCGGCAGAACGCCGTTCCCTTCCCCCTCTGCGGTGATGCTGGAATCCGCACCAGCATCACCGCTGTCGCTCGTGTCATTGGAATCCTTGAAGCCCCCATCCCCGGTAGCCTCCACAGCATCCCCCGGATTGTCGGCGTTTTCTGCCGCCTTGTCCATACTTGTGCCGTAGGTGTCCCCAGCCTCTTTTACGGTATCTGGTTGGTTTTCCTTCGCGCTCCATGGAGCAAGGTCTATAGCGCAGCCCGTCAGCACCCCCATGCTGACAATCAGCGCTACAACAATCCCCTGCTGCTTCATGACTACCCTTCATCAGACTTCAATGACGAGCCGGAGGCCGCTGTTGTGGCTGCTAGCCGCTGGCTGCCTCCCGAAAATAGGATGCACGAATCTGCGCAGCCTGTCGCGCCAAGATATGAATTGGGTCAAATTCGGGGCGTCTTCTACGGTATAAAGATGCCTTGCCTAAACCTCAAAATGGGAAAATATTTCCTGCTCAAATCATATGAAAAGGCTGTAAAAGAGTTGGAAGAACCATAAACTCTCAACCATTTATCGATTCCCCCATTTCTACACCCGAATTACAAAAGTGTGAGTTATCAAACTTAAGCCTCCAGTTGCGCAGAAAAGAACCCCCAGCCGCCAAGGACTCACCCTGGAGGCTGAGGGCTAAGTAAAGCTGTTTAATCCAGAACGTCGTTAGCGGTTCTGGAAGTAGGACAGCAGGCGCAGAATCTCGGTGTAGAGCCAGACCAGGGTCACGGTCAGGCCAAGGGCTACACCCCAAGCGGTCTTGCTCGGTGCACCCATGCGGATCAGACGATCAGCATGGTCGAAGTCCGTCAAGAAAGACATTGCAGCCAAGACAATGCAGACCAGGGAGAAGATGATGGAGATAATGCCACCATCGCGCAGCGGGTTGAAGTCGAAGAAAATTGCGGTCAGGAAGTTGCCCAGTGCCAGAACAGCCACACCTGCAATCAGACCAAACATAATCTTGTTGAACTTCGGAGTGACCTTAACGGCGCCAGTCTTGTAGACAACGAGCATGCCGATAAACACACCAACAGTGCCCATAATTGCCTGGCCGATCAGAGCCATGCCATCGGAGCCAGCAACATTGACACCAGCAAAAAGCAGCGAGAAACCGCCGACGAACAGTCCGTCGAGAAGCGCATAGGAGATGGTCAGAGGCGCAGAGCCAAACTTCTTACTGAAAGCTGCGATTAGGGTAACGACAAAGCTACCGATGCCGCCCACGATGGTCAGAATCAGCGAAAGACCGTAGCTCACCTGAACACCGATGAAGAAGTTGACGACGGCCATGACGATCAGCACAGCAAGCGTGATGCCCGTCTTCGTAACGACGTCGTCAACAGTCATCGGACGCTCGGCAGACTGGCCACTGCCCTGCTGATCAAACGGGTTTACGTTTTGGTTGGCAGCATACGGATTGTTTCCACCGTACTGCGAAGTCGAACCCTGACTCTTGGTCAGAGTGTTCATTACCGGATTGCTAGAACGCATTAAATTCCCGATTCCTTTCACTGGATTAGTCGCTGGGGTCAACGGGCCCAGCCTAACAGCATCAACTAACTGAGGGGCTGGAGGATTATTTGAAGATTTCACTAAGTGAAACGCTTTTGATTCGAATTAAGTTCCCGAAGCAAAGCCTTTCGCTGAACTATTGAAAAATCAGCTACCTTCGAAGCACCCAGCGGCTATCTCTCCAGATGCGGTGGAATTTAGGCTCCTCCGCTTAATACGAGCTATTTAGAACGCAATGCGCAATTAGATTATCGATACGGCGGACATCAATCTTTTTGCCCAACTTAATCTTGAGATACCCCGCTCGCGTCCACAGCTCGACTTCCGCATTGAAATCAATTCTTCCCGCATTTTCAGTGGACCACATGTTGATAGCGGAGTAAGGAATTGAGTAGATTTCTACCTTCTTGCCGGTCAACCCCTGCGCATCGCGGATAATAAGGCGCTTTGAGGTAAAGATCGCAGAGTCACGGAAAGTCTTATACGCAGCATGCGGCTGTTCACCCGCAATCAGCAATTCCGTAACATCGTTTGGGATTGGGACTTCTTCAAAGAAAGTCCACTCAGTAATAGGAGCGGTCTCCATTTTCTTCCTTGCTTTTGAAAGGACCAATAATTTGTGAATCGGCGGAGCTATCCCCATAAGAGGTCACGTAACCGCCTCGTCTAACTCTAATAGCGGTTACATGACATTTTCCGAGAAAACTAGTTCACCCACCGCAATTTCGTTTCCATAGCGGCACACTTGTCCCGACGACGACAATCAGACAGCAAAAACCTATAAACGAGTCCAGCAATGCCGCGACTGACCATCGAAATTTCGAACCAGGCGATATGCGAAATCTTCTCAAAAGAAGATGATGCGCCATATATTTTTGGCCACTACTCCTCTTTCAGTGCCGCCAAAGTTTTCAATCGTTCTTGGCTACTAATCGTGACCGCTTCTCGCGGTCTCATTCGGGTTCACTCAAGGACTTGAGACCTTGGCTTTCTTTCTCACCGCTCTCCAAAGGAGTCTTGCAATGACTACTCCAACCACTGGTCCAGAAGACACTGGATTCCAGAACAGCCCTCAGATGGCGTGGCCAGCGCAAAGCGCGGCGACGCCTGCCGAGACTCCAAAAGGCCGCAACACTCGGCATCATCGCGGTAATCATGTTCATCGCAGTGATTGGCTCCAGCATCAATGAGGCAACCGGCGGCGACACCACTGTCTCCAACAATGCGGATGGCGAGTCCGCAGATGGCCATACCGTCACGGGTTTGAGTGAACCCTAGCTTTAGGCTCGGCCTTTCAAGGCCCAGCCTTTCGCGTTCTTTCTGGGTTTCTAGATGGCAAATCCGCTTGTTATGAGTCGTGACAGCTGTAAACGTCGCTGCCAGCTGAGGAATGGAGTTTGTCATCTAGTTTTACCGTCTGGGTATGTGCCGTCAGCGGCCCTTGAGCGTGTGCCTGCAGCTGCCGCAAGCCCACGACCAAGGCATAAACAAAAGCCTCAAGACACCATCCAAAAGGAATGATGCCTCGAGACCTCACACGGTGCCCCCACTGGGACTCGAACCCAGACTGAATTGATTTTAAGTCAACTGCCTCTGCCGATTGGGCTATGGGGGCTTGGTGCGGTTCTATTTTAAGCCACCCCGTCAGCACTGCTGCGCAATAGGGTGGTTTCAGTGCGAATCGCTAGAGGTCAGCGGCGATGCCGGCGACGATTCCGTCGAGGATATCCTTCTCGCTGATAAAGAATGAAGAGGCGTCGCTGTTGCGCTCAATCATCTTGATGATGCCCTCGACAGCCACCGAGCCACCGCCGATTACGTCAGCGCGGCCTGGGTGGATGACTGGGTTGAGCGCACGGGTAGCCGAAGGCTTCCCCATCAGCTGGCGCGTGAGCACTCGCAGCGCATCAAAACGCAGCTCCGAGCCATGGATTGCATCGGGGTCATAGCTTTCCAGGCCTTGTGCCAAAGCAGACAGCGTGGTGAAGGTACCCGCGCAGCCAACGAAAGTCTTGGCCGAGGAAATCGGCACAATCTTTTCAACTTCCTGCATGCGCTCTTCCACGTAATCTTCCGCGATTTCGATCTCAGAATCCGTTGGAGGATCTGTGCGCATGATGCGCTCTGTCAGGCGCACGCAGCCCATCTGCGCGGAATGCGCGCCGAGAATGTCACCGTCGATAGTTCCGACGACGAATTCCGTCGAGCCGCCGCCTAAGTCGATAACGCAGTATGGCCCGCGCTCAGAACGCAGGTCCGCCACTGCCCCCTTGAAGGACAGCAGAGCTTCTTCTTCACCGGTGATGACCTCAGCCTTGGCACCGGATTCGATCTGGCCCAGCAGCTGCGCCGTCATTTCGAAGAACTCGTCCTGGTTCTTCGCATCGCGGGTAGCAGACGTTGCCACCATGCGTACGCGCTGAACCTTCTCAAACTTCATCTGCTTTACGTAGCCCTCCAGCGCCACGCGGGTGCGCTCAAGGGCCTCTGGTGCAAACTCGCCCGTGGCATCTACGCCCTGCCCCAGACGCACGATTTCCATGGTGCGGACGATATCGCGAATCTTGCCGTCAGCTTGTACTTCACTAATGAGCAGACGAATCGAGTTGGTGCCGCAATCCACCGCAGCGACGCGAGTCATGTAATACCTGCCTTCTTGGTCTCAGCCTTACCTGGAAATACTATTCAGCGTTAGAGAAATCGAACTGGCTCAGATCAATGCCCAGGTCGTTGACGCTCGGCCAGTCCTCCGGAATTGCGGTACCGCGCAAGCGACCATGGTCCGCAGCCATCGCCACCGCTTCGGTGCCTAGACGGAAATGCTGTGGTCCTTCAGCCAGCGCATAAGCAATCAGCACGTGCAGGCACTTCACGCGATCTGGCATACCCCCACCTGAGAAAGTGGTACCTAGGTCTTCAATAGCGTTGCGCTTTTCCAAGAAGTACTCATGGGCACGCTCGTAATCTTCTGCCAGCTCTTTATCTTCAGCTAGGCGGGCCTCCATCCACTTCATCACGTGCGCAACCTCAAGGCGGGAAGCCTCAGCGGTAAGACGTGGGTCGGTCAGATAGTACAACGTAGGAAATGGAGTTCCATCCGGTAGCTTCGGCGCCGTCTTCACCACAGCCGGCTGGCCATCTGGAGTGCGGTAAGCGATGTCGAGCACTCCGCGGGGCGCGCGGCCGAGTTGCTCTTTAACGATTTCTAGGTCTGCATCATTGACGGTCATGGCAGCTATTGTCTCATGCCGCAGCGCATTTGCGGTGCATAGGATTCACCGCGCCTTCATAAAGGCTTTTAGCCGGGCTAATTACGGTACGCGTTACTGGGCAGCTGGCGGGTTTTCAGGGCCCGCGCTTGGCGACGCCGGGGTTACCGGCAGGCTGCCCGGGTTTGCGTTGGTCGAGCCCGTGGCGCTGACGTCTTCATCTTCTGCGATGGAGCCCCACAGGATTTCGTACCACGGACGCTCATCGACGTCGTCAAGCTTGTTCGTGGTGACCGTGCTGTCCGGATTCATTCGGCGATCCATGATGCGATAAGCGGTCTCGCCCTCCGCGATGACGCCGAAGCGGCGGCGCGCTTCCTGCTCGAGGTAATCCTCCGACTTGTATTTATCGATCTCGTTGAGAAGCTCTTCTTTTTGGGCCTGCTTAGCAGCGATGGAATGTTGCAGGCGCGCAGTTTCAGAGCGTACGTGGTAGTAATTACGCAGCGGCACGGCGATGGTCAGCAACACGATGAGGACCACCACGAGGATGACGCTGAGACCAACAATGTCCATACGGCCCATGCGTTCGCCGCGTGCCTTCTGTGTCTTCTTGGCTTTGGCTGCAGCCTCTCGCTGGGTAGCAGCGCGCGAGACCACGGGGACGGTGGTCCGGGATTTCTTCGAAGTGTGGTTCTCGCGTGCCATAGGGTTTCTATCCTAGCGGCGCGAGCTTATTGAAACGGGTGACGCGCGTGTGAATGAAGTAAATTCTCACAAATTAAAAGGCCGCCTTCTCAAAGCTCCCGCCACCTACGTTTGAAAACCAAGGGTAGGTAGCGAGGGACCTTGAAGAGGCGACCTAACTAAAACCAGCGCGAGGGGTTTAGCCCTGGAAACGCGGGAACGCGGAGCGGCCTGCGTAGACTGCACCGGAGCCCAACTCCTGCTCGATGCGCAGCAGCTGGTTGTACTTAGCAACGCGCTCGGAACGAGCCGGGGCGCCGGTCTTGATCTGGCCACAGTTCAGAGCAACTGCGAGGTCAGCGATGGTGGTGTCCTCGGTCTCGCCGGAGCGGTGGGACATCATGGTGCGGTAGCCGTTGCGGTGCGCGAGCTCGACTGCGTCGAAGGTCTCGGTCAAGGTGCCGATCTGGTTGACCTTAACGAGCAGTGCGTTAGCAGCCTTCTTCTCGATGCCCTCGGCCAGGCGTGCCGGGTTGGTGACGAAGAAGTCGTCGCCAACAATCTGAACCTTGTCACCGATGGTCTCGGTGAGCTTGGTGTAGCCCTCCCAGTCATCTTCCTGCAGCGGATCCTCGATGGAGACGATTGGGTATTCCGAGATGAGTTCCTCGTAGACCTTGGCCATCTCCTCGGCGGTGTGCTCGCCGCCTTCGAAGTGGTACTTGCCATCCTTGAAGAACTCAGAGGAAGCAACGTCAAGAGCCAGGGCGATATCCTTGCCTGGCTCGAAGCCAGCCTTCTTGATTGCCTCGACGATAAGATCGAGTGCAGCCTTGGTGGACTCAGCCTCTGGAGCGAAGCCGCCCTCGTCGCCCAGGCCGGTGGATAGGCCCTTGGACTTAATAACGGACTTCAGGGAGTGGTAAACCTCAGCACCCATGCGCAGTGCCTCAGCGAAGGACTCGGCGCCAATAGGAGCAATCATGAACTCCTGTACGTCAACACCGGAGTCAGCATGTGCGCCGCCGTTGACAATGTTCATCATCGGAACCGGCAGGACGTGTGCGTTCGGGCCGCCGATGTAGCGGTAGAGCGGCAGGCCAGCGGACTCTGCAGCCGCCTTCGCGGTAGCGATGGAAACACCGAGGATTGCGTTTGCACCAAGGCGGGACTTGTTTTCGGTTCCATCGAGCGCAATAAGCGCCTGGTCGAGCAGGCGCTGATCGTCTGCCTCGAAGCCGGCGATCTCATCGACGATTTCCTCATTGATGTTTTCAACGGCCTTGAGAACGCCCTTGCCCAGGTAGCGGTCACCACCATCGCGAAGCTCATGAGCCTCGTGCACACCGGTGGAAGCACCGGAAGGGACGCCGGCTACGCCGCGTGCTCCGTCATCAAGGAAAACCTCGGCCTCGACGGTCGGGTTACCGCGAGAATCAAGAATCTCTCGAGCAAATACGTGGATGATGTCAGCCATGCTGCTTTCACTCCTATTGAGCCAAATTGATTTGATATGAGATTCGGGTTCCTTGCCCCAAATCACCTGAAGACAATTGTTCCAGAAAACTTCGGACGGTGTCGGGCACTATGTCACATACTTGCCTAAAAAGTTGGCTTTTCTAAGAAGAAGCAGGCTGCGGAATCGAATATGAGTTGGCAGCAGCGGCAACGCGTTCCAGATAGTCCCTGGACTGGTTGTAATTGAGGATGCCAGCCTCCCAGTCTTCAGACTTGTCCATGTTGCGCCCGCCGAAGCAAAGCAAGGCCGCCGCGCCGAGGGCGGCATCATCGATCTGATTGGGATCTGCTACTCCATCACCGTTGGCATCGCGGCCCACGTGGGACCACGAGGAAGGAATGAACTGCAACGGCCCGACGGCGCGATCAAACTCAGCGTCGCCATCGATTTGGCCATCATCCGTGTCCGGGGTATGAGCGGTACCGTTCGAGCCGTCGAGAGCAATGCCGATAATCGGCGGATCTGGGTACCCATTTTCATCCAGCTTGGAGGGGCGCAGCCAATTGCCGTTGTAGGTGCCATGGCGGGTTTCTACCCAACCCAGACCGGCCAGAGTATTCCATCGCAGGTTGCATTCAGGCCACGCATCGCGGGCGATGAGCTCGGCGTTGCCATAAGCACGTAGCGCCTGGCCGGAGATTCCTGTCTGCGATTCCAACTGGGAGGACCAATAAGAAAGCTTGTCCGCGGTGCGCCCTTCCGAATGAACGTCAATGTTAGGAACTTCCATGCCAGCAATCGGCGGCATCGCCTGCGGAACGGGCCGCAGCGGTTTCAAGGTTGCAGGCTTGCCTAGGGCAGAAAGCACCCAGCCCACGAGAGAAACCACAACGACGACAGCGAGGACTGCGGCCAGGCCGCAGCCCCCGAGTTTCCGCAGCCGCTTAGTCATGAATGCCAATCATAATGACTCCCCTAGCCACTTCCCGAACTGACACTACGGCCCCCACTTCCCTTCCAGAAATTTAACAGTAAGCAACAAGAAGTTATGTCAGGCCTTTCACTACTGCACCATCTTTAACATTTTGCGCTACAGTAACAAGGTCAGGTTTCACGCCTGCCCCTGCACCGCACACCTTAAAAAGGAGCCTTTCCATGTCCCTTCGCCGTTACGCCGCTGCCACCGCCGCAGCGCTTAGCCTTTCCCTCGCCGCCCCAGCTGCAGCACAGGCTCAAGACCTCAGCTTCTTGGGCGACCTTAACAATGTCGCCACGCAGCTCATTAGCGGCGCCGACTGCGGCACCGTTCGCACCACGCTGACTGTCATCGATCAAAACACCGAAGGCGTGCTCTTTAACGAGAACACCACCCGCAACCAGCTCGCTCACAACCTGCAGAACCTTGGCGGCAACGCGAACGCACAGTTCTCCCCGCTGACCATCGCAGCTGTGAAGTACTCCGGGCTAACCGCAGACCGCGCCCTGGCCTGCGGCATCGTCAAGCAGGACAACATCCTCACTGGCGGTACTGGATTGTCCTCCAAGATCTCGGACTATGCTCCGATGCTCTCGTCCATGCTGAACCTGCCGAAGCTCTAAGGAACTTCAGAAGAATTTCCGGCTAGTCCAAGGCCTGCGACTTTTCGCGGGCCTTTCCTTCTGCCCACAACTGCTCCTGCCGCTCAATCGCAACAAGCTCATTCGTTCCATCAAAGAGATAGGGCGCACGGGAGCGCAGCTTCGCCACGAAGGAATCCGCGACGTCGTCAAGCGTGAATGCTCCGCGCCGCGAGGCTAGCTCGGCATGAAAGAGAACTTGTAGCAGGACGTCGCCAAGCTCGCCGCGCATGTGCTCATCGCCTGCCTGGGAACGTACGGATTCGGCAAATTCCGCGGATTCTTCGGCGAGATAAGGCAACAGACTCTCGTGAGTTTGGGCACGTTCCCACTCGCCAATCCGCACTGCCTGGGCCATTGCAGTACGCGCCTGAAACATCGGATCTTTGCGCGACTCTGCTTCGATAAGACGCTCGCCAGCATCCAGCCTTGCAACGACTTCCGGTTCGTGCGCATCAGTGGAAACCAGCAGGCCAACGCCCATTGGGTCCTCTCCTTTTAGGAGATCGCTAAAGTTCCATCGCACGCGCACTGGAACCTCACCGGTGAAGCTAACAGGGCCCAAAAGCGCCCCATGTGCCTCCATCGGAATCAGCGTGGGCCAGCGTTCATCGAGCAACAGAACAGTCATGGCCACAAAGTATAGGGCAGTTTAGTAATCAGGTTTTAAATGCTGACTTCGCTCCGTGGCTTTTGCGGGGTATTTTAGTCGCATGACCTCCACTACTTCCTCCCCGGCGAACGCCGAGTCATCGGGTAATCACACGGTGACTCTGTGGACTCTCGTCGCCTTGATTATCGGCTCCACCGTGGGCAGTGGAATATTCTCGCTTCCTCAAAACATCGCCTCGGTTGCAGGTCCCGGCGCAATGCTCATCGGTTGGCTCATCGCCGGCGTGGGCATGCTCTCTGTCGCGTTCGTGTTCCAGTACTTGGCGCACCGCAAGCCGCACCTCGACTCCGGCGTGTACTCCTACGCCCGCGCGGGCCTAGGTGATTTCATCGGTTTTACCGCAGGCTGGGGCTACTGGATTGGCTCCGTAATCGCGCAGGTGGGGTATGCCACGCTCTTTTTTAACACCTTGGGCCACTATGTGCCGCTTTTCGACGCCGATCATCGCTGGGCCTCCGCCATCGCAGTGTCGGTAATGTCTTGGGCCATTTTTGCAGTTTTGGCAGGCGGCATTAAGCAGGCCGCTGTGATGAACATGGTGACCTCGATTGCCAAGATCGTCCCTATTTTGGCTTTCGTAGTCTTCATCGCGTTCCTCGGCTTTAGCTGGGACAAGTTCACTTTTGATTTCTGGGGCAAGGATTCCGGCTCAACCGTCTTTGAGCAGATTCAGGGCATCATGCTCTACACCGTGTGGGTATTCATCGGTGTCGAAGGTGCCTCCGTCTACTCCAAGCAGGCCCGCTCCCGCAAGGACGTCGGCCGTGCCACCGTCATCGGTTTCTTCTCCGTGCTGGCGCTTTTGGTTTCGGTCTCCACCTTGTCATTCGGTGTGCTCTCCCAAGCTGAACTGGCAGCATTGCCGGATAACTCCATGGCTTCCGTATTAGAAGCTGTCGTCGGCCCATGGGGCGCGGCTTTTATCTCCATCGGCCTCTGCCTTTCGGTGTTGGGCGCTTACGTGTCTTGGCAGATGCTGTGTGCTGAACCCATCGTAATGATGGCTATCGACGGCCTGCTGCCACGCAAGATCGGCACCATCAACGTGGCCGGCGCCCCATGGGTAGCGCAGCTTATCTCCACCTTTGTTATCCAGGTCTTCATCATCGTCTTCTTCTTGAATGAGACTTCATATAACGCCATGGTGCAGCTGGCCACCATCATGTACCTGCTGCCTTATATCTTCACCTCGCTCTACCTGCTTTTACTGGGTATCCGCGGCAAGGGCCTTTCGCACCCGCACGCAGGTGTGAAGTTCGATCTTTCGGGCCCGGAAATCTCGAAGCGGGAAAACCGCCGTCATATCGTCATCGGCGCCATCGCGTTCGCTTACTCGCTGTGGCTTATCTACGCCGCCGACCTGGTTTATGTCTTGCTCGGTGCGCTCGCTGTTATTCCAGGTCTTATCCCTTACGTGGGAACGCGCCTGTATAAGAAGGAGCGCGTCTTCAACTCCTTCGAGTGGTGCGTCGTGGCCATCGTCTTCATCGGCGCAATCGCCGCTCTGTGGGGATTGGCAAGCGGCAAGCTCTCGCTTTAAGCAAGACAACTGCATAGATAAGTACTCCCTACCGGCTCGGCTTCACGCTGGGCCTGTAGGGAGTACTTTTCTGCTAGGACAGTGCTCTGCAGGTGAAAAAGGGCCTTACTGGCTTACAGAGATCACATTCCTCCCGCCGACCTTCGCGCCGGTGACATCGATCTTGTCCAGTTCGAACATGGCGGAAAGGAAATCCGCCATCCACTGCAGCAGCTCGATATCCCGCAACTTCGGGGAGGTGACGTTGCGGCCGGCCTTCGGGAACCCCAGCTGAATGGCCTTGGCCGCGGCGCGGTAATTGGAGCCCGGGTAAAGGCGCTTCAAGCGCACCTGCTTCGAATCCGCCAAATCCACCGGGTGGACCTTAATACGGGTTCCCTGCACCGCAATATCGCCCACGCCTGCCCGGCGCGCCTGGTGACGCAGTCGAGCGACAGCCAGCAAACGGGTAACTGGCTCCGGCAGCGGGCCGTAGCGGTCTTCCATTTCTTCTACAGCCAACTGCAGATCGTTATTGTCCTTCGAGGCCGCGAGCTTGCGGTAGACCTCCAGGCGCAGGCGCTCGGAGTTGATGTAATCCTCTGGGATATGGGCGTCGACTGGCAGGTCGATGCGGATCTCCTTCGGTCCCTCGTCGGTGGCCTTCGGAACCTCGCCACGGGCAAGGGCCTTGAAGGTCTCCACTGCCTCCCCGACCAAGCGGACATAAAGGTCGAAGCCGACACCCGCGATGTGGCCGGACTGCTGCGCGCCCAAGACGTTGCCGGCACCGCGCATCTCCAAGTCCTTCATCGCCACGGCCATGCCGGCGCCCAGATCATTGTTCTGGGCGATGGTTGCCAGGCGGTCATAGGAGGTCTCGGTCAGCGTGGCGCCCTTCGGGTACAGGAAGTAGGCATAGCCGCGCTCACGGGAACGACCCACGCGCCCGCGCAGCTGGTGGAGCTGAGACAGGCCCATGTGGTGCGCGTTTTCCACGATGAGCGTATTCGCATTAGCGATGTCCAGGCCGGTTTCCACGATCGTGGTACAAACCAGGACGTCGTACTCGCGGTTCCAGAAGCCCTGCACCGTCCGTTCGAGGGCTTCCTCGTTCATCTGGCCGTGCGCCACGACGATGCGCGCCTCCGGCACGAGATCGCGGAGCTCGCGGGCCTTCTTTTCAATGTCAGAGACCTTGTTGTGGATGAAGAAGGTCTGGCCGTCTCGCAGCAGCTCGCGGCGGATCGCCGCAGCAATCTGTTTGTCCTCGTAAGCACCCACGTAAGTCAGGACCGGATGGCGGTCTTCCGGCGGGGTCAGGATGGTAGACATCTCGCGGATGCCCGCCATGGACATCTCGAGGGTGCGCGGAATTGGGGTCGCAGACATCGTCAGCACGTCAACGGAGGCTTTAAGCGCCTTGATATGTTCCTTATGCTCCACGCCGAAGCGCTGCTCCTCGTCTACAACGATTAGCCCTAGGTTCTTCCAATGCACACCTGTTTGCAGCAGGCGATGCGTTCCGATGACGATATCGACGGAACCGTCTGCCAGACCGGAGACAATCTCCTTGGCGTCCTTCGTCGACGTAAAGCGGGACAGCACCTGAATGTTGACCGGGAAACCGGTCATGCGCTCGCGGAAGGTATCAGCATGCTGTTGCGCCAGCAAGGTGGTCGGCACCAAAACCGCCACCTGCATTCCGTCCTGCACCGCCTTGAAGGCTGCGCGCACCGCTACCTCGGTCTTGCCATAGCCCACATCGCCGACGACGACGCGGTCCATCGGCACGCTGGATTCCATATCCTGCTTCACAGAGTCGATGGCCATCATCTGATCTTCAGTCTCGACATATGGGAAGTTATCTTCCATCTCCGCCTGCCACGGGTTATCCGGCGCAAACTGGTGTCCCGGCGCGGCTTGGCGCTTGGCATAAAGCTCCACCAGCTCGCCCGCGATTTCGCGGACTGCGGCGCGGGCTTTCTTCTTGGTGTTCTTCCAGTCCGAGCCGCCCATCTTGGACAGCGTCGGCTTCTCGCCGCCGGTGTACTTGGAGAGCAGATCCAGCGAGTCCATCGGGACCCAGAGCTGATCGGCCGGCTGACCGCGCTTCGAGGAAGCGTACTCCAGCACGATGTACTCACGTCGGGAGGTTTCATCACCCGACTGAATCGTGCGCTCGGCCATCTTGAGGAAGCGGCCAATGCCGTGGGTTTCGTGCACCACGTGGTCGCCCTGTTTGAGCGCGAGCGGATCGACGCGGTTGCGGCGCTTTGCTGGGCGTCGCTTAGCGCCGGCGATGTCGCCCACGCGATTACCCGTCAGGTCGGTCTCCGTAATGACAACCAACGGGAGCTGTTCCTTCTGCGAGCCGCCGGCGCTGCGGGCCTTCGGGAATACCAAGCCCGCATGTGAAAGCGCCTGATACAAAGTGACCTCGCCAGGCGTCGGCTCCCAGCCAGGAGTCGCGACCTTGGTGCGGATGCCCTTTTCCGCAAAACGCTCAACCATGCGCTTGATGGCACCCTGAGCCGGCGCGATAAACGCCGCACGGCCGCCGTCGCGGGTATGCGCGAGCAGCTGCGCCATCATGGCGTCGATTTCCTTAATGTCACCACGCGGCGTCGGGCCCGGTTCATACTCGAGCGGCAAGGTCTGCGCCTCGTCGGCCATGAACATTCCAGGGGGCGCAAAGGTCCACAGCGGCAAACTCGCATTAGCGCACGTTGCTTCCAAAGACTCGTAGGAACGGTAGCTAGCGGCCTCGGTGTCCAGGCCTTCAGCGGTCAAAGGACCATCCGCCCCCATGGCAGCGGCTTCCCAACCGGCAGCCAAGAATTCCGCGTCCGTGGACTCTAGATCCGCAATACGGGTGCGAATCTTTTCCGGCGCGACCAGCAGCACGTGGGTACCCTCCGGCATGAATTCGGGAAGGGTGACCAGCGGGGCGTCGCTAAGCACCGCCAGCAGCGCCTCCATGCCGTCGGCCGGAATATGCTCACCTACCTTGGTCAAAAGCTCCACGAGGGCAGCATTGCCCGGGTGCTGCAGGGCAAGGTCTTGGGCACGCTTGGCGACGTCGTCAGTAATCGGAAGCTCACGCGCCGGGAAGATGTCCACCGCGCCGACCTCAATCTCTGGAATCGCGCGCTGATCAGCGACGGAAAATTGCCTGATATCGGTAATTTCATCGCCCCAGAACTCCACACGCACCGGGTAATCGAGCGTCGTGGGAAAGACATCCAAGATGCCGCCGCGGACGGCATACTCGCCGCGCTTGGCCACCATGTCCACGTGCTTGTAGGCACGAAACTCCAGCTGTGAGACGATGGCCTCGAGCTCGATTTCCATGTCCTCGGCCAGGCTGATCGGACTGCGGCCTTCCACGTTTTTCAAGATCGGTTGGCTATATCCACGCGCTGCTGTGACGACGACGCGCAGCTTGCCTTCTGCAATGCGGTGCAGCACCTGCGCGCGGCGGCCCACGATATCCGCGCCGGGCGAAAGGCGTTCGTGTGGAAGGGTTTCCCAGGCCGGGAACTGGGCAACCTTGTCCCCCATCATCGCGGTTAACTCCGCGGTGAGGTCCTCGGCCTCACGGCCGGTGGCGGTAACGACGAGAACGGGCGCCTGATTCGCCAGCGTGCCGATAGCCCACGGGCGCGCTTGGTCGATGCCGGTGATGTGCAGGTGTGGCTCGCCTACCTGGGTGGCAAGCCCTTTGAGTTTCGGATCGGAAGCCGCGACCTTGAGTAGTCCGGCGAGCATCGGCGTTGCCACTTAGTTAGTTCCTCTCAATTTTGGCTTAGCTTCCATTCCAGACAGCCCATTCCAGCACAAGTTTACGATGTGCGCAGCCACCACTTCCTTTGCCGGCTGGCGGGTATCCAGCCACCATTGGGCGGTCATCGAGACCATGCCGACTAGCGCTTGGGCATAAAGTCCTGCCAGTTTCGCGTCGAGGCCGCGGCGCTCGAAGGCGGCGCCCAAGATATAGGAGACCTGCCCCACGGAGGAATTAAGCAAAGTGGAATAGGAGCGTTCGTCGCCGGGCTTGGAGTCGCGTACGAGGATTAAGAATCCATCGGTTTCTTGCTCCACGTAGTTTAAAAGTGCGACAGTGGCTTTCTCGATGCGCTCGCGCCAGGTGCCTTCGCTAAGCGAATGCGTGATCACCTTCTCCAGGGCGAGCATCTCGCGGTCCACGATGACCGCATAGAGGCCTTCTTTTCCCCCGAAGTGCTCATAGACCACGGGCTTGGAAACGCCAGCTCGCGCCGCAATCTCCTCCACGCTGGCTCCGTCGAACCCCAGCTCGGCAAAAGCCGCTCGGCCAATCACGATCAATTGCTCGCGACGTTCGCGTCCAGTCATCCTCTGTCGAACCATGCGATCAAGCTTAGTGGGTGGCATTTGTAATTAAGGCATACGCGTCAGGTACTATTAGCAATGCACGCCTTGAGCGCGCGGTTATTCCCCATGGTGTAATCGGCAACACTACGGTTTTTGGTACCGTCATTCTAGGTTCGAGTCCTGGTGGGGAAGCCAAGGAAACTCCTGCTCACTTCGCATTTCGAAGGAGCAGGAGTTCTTTTATTTTGAGACCTCGAAAAGCCTAGGAAGTCGCAGACGGAGTCGCGTACGGGCTACGGGATGAGTCCACTACTTGCCCAGCATGGGCGCTATGCGACGCCCCAGCAGACTTCTCGAATACAAGCGCCGCCGGCTTGACGCGAACGTCGGGTTTTTCGCCCTTGTTCACCACAACCATCTGGCCCATCATGCCCTTGTCCTCGTGCAGGAGCATGTGGCAGTGGTACATGTACGGAATGGTCTTATCCGGGAAGTAGCCCAACTCCACGAGCAGCTTGGCGGTTGCCTTGGGCGGAAGATTGACGATGTCCTTCCAGCCCATCGTCGGAACCGCGATGTCCTTGCCATCGCCATAGTCATAAGACAAGACCTTGAAACGCGAATTGTGGATGTGGAAGTTGTGCGGCCAATCGCTATTTTCGTTGGTCACAGTCCATACCTCAGGCTTGTCTTCCTCGATTACGGTGTCCACGCGGGCCATGTCCATGGACTCACCGTTAATCATGAAGGTATTGAGCACGAACTCGCGCTCGGTCAGCCCCTCGGCAGACGGGACGTCGGCAGCCGCGGGATCCAAGGTTTGCGGCAGAGCTGGCACTGCAGGCGCATCCTCCCCCGGCGCGATGATATGCAGGATGTCAAAGCTGTCCTTGAAGCCAAAGTCCGCAGAGTACTCATCTTCGGGGATGCTGAAGTTGTCCTTGCGCGGCACCGACTGCAACACCACGTCCTTGCCGGGCTCCAAGTCCACGAGGACCTCGATGCGCTCGCCTGGTCCGATGAGAAGCTCGTCAACCTCAACGGGGGCGTCGAGAAGCCCGGAGTCAGTAGCGATGACGTTAAACGGCGTCCCTTTATCCAAGGCCAGTGTGTAGAAACGCATCGAAGCGCCGTTGAGCAAGCGCAGGCGAACCCGGCGCGTGGTCGCGGCGAAAGAAGCATTCGTGATGCCGTTAACCACAGGAGTAGTGCCCATGAGACCGAGAGTGCCGTCAACCTGGTGATCGAACTGGCCGTCCTCAGTGAACTTCGCATCCATAATGACCACCGGAATGTCATCCACGCCGTACTCAGAAGGAATGTCGAGCTTATCCGATACGTCGTCGTCCAAGATAAACATGCCAGCAAGTCCGCGGTAGGCATGGGTTGCCGTGGCCATATGCGGGTGCGGGTGATACCAGACGGTGGCGGCGGGCTGGGAAACTTCCCACTGTGGCTTCCATGTCTTGCCCACCTCAATCGGCGAGTGTGGTCCACCATCGGAATAGGCCGGAAGCTTCATTCCGTGCCAGTGCACTGTGGTCATTTCCACCAGGTTGTTGGTGATTTCCGCGCGAACCTTGTCGCCCTTGTGTGCGCGCAGCGTCGGGCCAAGGAACGGGCCGTTAAAGCCCCAAGTGCGGGTGTTGTTATTGCCAGAGATAACCTCCGAATGGCCGTCTTGGGCCGTGAGCTTAAAGACCCTTGTACCGCCATCCATCTCACCTTCTAAAAGTGGCGGGATAGGAAGCGGCCGCGGCGCCGCGTCATAGCCCACCGGGGCCGGCTGATCCTTATTTTTCGTATTGGCACAAGCCGTGATGGCCGCACCCGCCGCAGCGGCAGAAGCAGTAAACAAGACACCTTTAAAAAAGACACGACGCGTAAAACCCATAAATTCCAGAGTATTTTAGTTGGCTACTAAGCCAAACCTATTTCGGCCAATTCAGGTATTAATCACATACGCTTGATTTATGCCGATCCCAGACCAAGAGGCTCGTCCAGCCCGCCTTTTCGCATCTTCAAACGCCTTACAAGGCATCGGTGACCAATTAGTCTCCGGAAAGACCGTCCTGCCCTGGCTCTTTGCGCAGCTGGGCGTCCCGCACTCTTTTACCGCACTCCTGGTGCCTATCCGAGAGTCTGGCTCCATGCTCCCACAGGCCGCACTGACCCCGTGGGTAACTTCCCGTCCGACCCGCAAGAAGCTATGGGTGTGGGGCTCGGTCGTTCAAGGCATCAGTGCCCTCGTGATTGCAGGTGCCGCAGCGGTATTTGAAGGTTGGGTTCTCGGCACGATAACCATCGCCGCGCTTGCCGTGCTTTCTGTTTTCCGCGCTTTGTGCTCGCTGACGGGAAAAGACGTCCAAGGCCGGACCATTTCTAAAGGCAGCCGCGGTGAGGTGACGGGGCTTGCTGCTCAAGCATCGGGCGCGGTAACCCTACTCGTTGGCCTTGTGCTCGCGTTCTTGGGCCAGCTTCCGCCACTGGGGCTTGCCGCAGTTCTCGGTGGCGGTGCGCTGAGTTGGTTCGTTGCGGCAGCGATATTCTCCTCCATCGATGAGCCCGTTCCGGATGAAGCAGAAACCGCGGCCGCCAAAAAGGATGCATCCGAGGGTCCCCGTTGGTGGAGCGATACTTGGAAGCTATATACCTCCGACGAAGATTTCCGCCGCTTTGTTAACGTGCGCACTCTTTTGCTGGTGACTGCGCTATCAACCACTTTCATCGTCACGCTTTCCCATCAAAGCGGCACCACGGTGCTCAGCGGACTCGCAGGCTTCGTGCTTGCTTCTGGCCTTGCCAACTTAGTGGGAGGAAAAATTTCCGGCATCTGGTCGGATCGCTCTTCCCGATTGGTGATGTCGTGGGCGTCGGTTGCGGCGTCGCTGACCCTAATCCTCGTGGTCGCTTGTGCTCATTGGGCACCAACCTGGGTTTGTGCTTGGGCTTTGCCGCTGGGGTTCTTTTTGGTCAACCTCGCGCACACAGGCATCCGCGTCGCGCGTAAGACTTACATCGTGGACATGGCAGGTGGCGATAAGCGCACCTTTTATGTCGGTGCGGCCAACACGATGATGGGCGCAATCTTGCTTGTTGTAGGCGCAATCTCCGCAGTCATTTCCCTTGCCGGGCCTACCGCTGCCCTGCTTTTCTTGGCTGCACTCGGCTTCATCGGAGCTTGGCGCGCCAGGATGCTGCGTGAGGTCTCTGCCTAGTTCATAGCAAAGCCAGCGCCGAACTGGGGTGTGCTTTATCCCCCAATAACTACGTGGGGCGTTAAGATGTGGGACATTACTCCCTAAATAAGACTCGACGACAGGAGAACGAAGAAACTCGTGGCAGATACAACTAAGTGCGCGATTGTTGTTCTAGCAGCGGGCGCTGGCACCCGAATGAAATCCGCAAAGCAAAAGACTTTGCACGAAATCGGCGGGCGCCCGCTCATCGGGCACGCGCTGCATGCTGCGGCTGGTATGCACCCGGAGCACCTCGTCGCCGTCGTCGGCCACCAGCGCGAGCAGGTCTCTCCCGCCATTGAGGCCATCGCCGCAGAACTGGGAACCGAAGTCTCCCAGGCAGTGCAGGAAGAACAAAACGGCACCGGCCACGCAGTGCAGTGCGGTCTCGAGCCACTCCCCGACTTCGATGGCACCGTCATCGTCACCAACGGTGACGTCCCCCTTCTTCGCACTGAGACCATCCGCGAGCTTTTCGACGCCCACGTTACCGCCGGCAACGCCGTGACGGTTCTGTCGATGCAGCTTGCTGACCCAACCGGTTATGGCCGCATCGTCCGCGGCGCAGATGGCAATGTCGAAGCCATCGTTGAGCAGAAGGATGCAGCAAGCGAGCAGCTTTCCATCGACGAGGTCAACTCCGGCGTATTCGCTTTCGACGGCGCAATTCTGCGCGACGCCCTAACCAAGCTCGATTCCAACAACGCCCAGGGCGAGCTCTACATCACTGACGTTTTGGAAATCGCCCGCACCGCAGGCCACAACGTCGGCGCGCACATTGCTGCCGACGCCGGCGAGCTGGCAGGCGTCAATGACCGCGTCCAGCTCGCCGCAGCTGGCCGCGAGCTCAACCGCCGCACCGTGGAAGCCGCCATGCGCGGCGGTGCCACCATCGTCGACCCTGCCACCACCTGGATTGGCGTTGACGTCACCATTGGCTGCGACGTTCTCATCCACCCGGGCACCCAGCTGTGGGGCAAGACCCACATCGCTGATGGCGCAGAAATCGGACCAGACACCACCTTGACCGATATGCAGGTCGGCGAGGGCGCCAAGGTCATCCGCACCCACGGTTCCGAGTCTGTGATTGGCGCTAACGCCAACGTCGGCCCGTTTACCTTCATCCGCCCGAAGACCGAGCTCGGCGAAGGCGGTAAGCTCGGCGGCTTCGTCGAGGCAAAGAATGCCCAGATTGGACGCGGTTCCAAGGTTCCGCACCTGACCTACATCGGCGATGCCACCGTGGGCGAGGAATCCAATATCGGCGCTTCCTCCGTATTCGTCAACTACGACGGTGTTAACAAGCATCACACCGTAATCGGCAGCCACGTGCGCACCGGATCTGACACGATGTTTATCGCACCAGTCAATGTCGGTGACGGCGCTTATTCCGGGGCGGGTACAGTTATCAAGGAAGATGTTCCTGCGGGAGCACTCGTGGTCTCCGGTGGCAAGCAGCGCAACATCGAAGGCTGGGTTCAAAAGAAGCGTCCGGGCACTCCGGCAGCAGAAGCTGCCGCCCGCGCACAGGACAACAACAAGTAAGGGGAATTACCGCCCATGACTGGCAAGGTAACCGGCAGCAGCAAGAATATGAAGCTCTTTTCTGGGCGTGCACACCCAGAATTGGCTGAGGCTGTGGCCAAGGAACTGAAGACGGACCTCGTTCCAACCACCGCTCGTGACTTTGCAAACGGTGAGATCTTCATCCGCTTCGAAGAGTCTGTCCGTGGTGCAGACTGCTTCGTAATGCAGTCCCACACCCAGCCGCTGAACAAGTGGCTGGTGGAGCAGCTCATCATGATCGATGCGCTCAAGCGTGGTTCCGCAAAGCGCATCACCGCTATCCTGCCGTTCTACCCATACGCACGTCAGGATAAGAAGCACCGCGGCCGCGAGCCGATCTCCGCTCGCCTCGTTGCTGACCTGCTGCAGGCAGCGGGCGCAGACCGCATCGTTTCTGTTGACCTGCACACTGACCAGATCCAGGGATTCTTCGACGGCCCGGTCGATCACATGCACGCAATGCCGATCCTCGTGGACTACATCAAGTCCAAGTACTCCCTGGATAACCTCGCTGTGGTTTCCCCGGATGCTGGCCGCGTCAAGGTGGCTGAGAAGTGGGCGCATGAGCTTGGCGACGCCCCACTGTCCTTCGTTCACAAGACCCGTTCCACCGAGGTTGCTAACGAGACCGTATCTAACCGCGTTGTCGGTGAGGTCGAGGGCAAGGACTGCATCCTTCTGGATGACATGATCGATACCGGCGGAACCATCGCTGGCGCAGTTCGTGTCCTGAAGGAAGCAGGCGCGAAGTCCGTCGTCATCGCTTGTACCCACGGCGTCTTCTCCGATCCGGCACGTGAGCGTCTGTCCGAGTGCGGCGCTGAGGAAGTCATCACCACTGATACCCTTCCGCAGTCCACCGAGGGCTGGTCCAACCTGACCGTTCTTTCGATTGCTCCACTGCTGGCTCGTACCATCCACGAGATCTTCGAAAACGGCTCCGTAACCACGCTCTTCGAGTCGAACTAAGCACTTAATAAGCAGCACATAAAAGACCGCCCAGCACACGGCTGGGCGGTCTTTTCCATTTCCACAAACAGAAATGAATGAACCTGTGCTAAGACTTGCATGTCGGCAACGGATACCGCACCACAATGAAAGGACATAATGATATGACCTACAATGCGAACTATTTCTCTGGGGAAAGCAAATACAGCAAAGGTGTCGCAGCTGTGCTGTGCGTCCTTGGTCTCTTCCTTGTGGCTGGTCTTCACCGCATATATGTAGGAAAGATCGGAACTGGTCTGCTCTGGCTCTTCACAGGAGGACTCTTCTTAGTGGGAACCATCGTGGATCTCATTATGATCGCCACAGGGGAATTCAAAGACAAGAGCGGATACAAGCTACTCTCCTAAACAGAACACAAGGAACCTCCACCTAAATTGATCCAGGTGGAGGTTCCTTGTGTTGTTGTTCTGCTTGTTACATCTTAAGGTATTTCCGCCTGCGCAATTGGACAGCCTGCATGAGCTTATCTCCATGAAGATCTGGTGGAATAGCGTCGATAGCCTCGCTAAGGTGACAGGCAGCGCGCGTAGCGAGGCCGATGATTCCAATGACTTTTCGGCCGAGGACTACGAAGTTGACGAAGACTGGGGCGTTGTCGGCGAAGAAGAGCAGAAGTAACTTGCCTGCTCTCGGCGCTGCGTGTTAGGATTCTCGCTGTCTCGGCGAGGGCTGCCCAGAATTGGAAAGCCGTTATCGACGCGATTAGAAGTTATTTCACACGTTTTAAGCCTGCGATGACTCGACCAAGACGACCATCGGCAGGCTTTCGCCGTTTTCGAACTCGCTAAAGTCTCGCCGCACCAATCTTTGACACTAGGAGTTTTACTATGGCAAACACCCGCCCAGTATTGAAGGCAGAAGTACGTAACGAGTTCGGCAAGGGCTTCGCTCGCCGCCTGCGCGTTGCTGGCAAGGTCCCAGGCGTTGTCTACGGCCACGGCGTTGACGTTCTGCACTTCGCTGTTGACCGTCTCGAGCTGACCGCACTGGTTCGCGCACACGGCATCAACGCTGTTTTCGAGCTCGAGCTCGAGGGCGAGCAGCACCTCGTCATGGTCAAGCACGTTGACCAGAACGTTCTGACCCTAGACATCGACCACGTCGACCTGCTTTCCATCAAGCGCGGCGAGAAGGTTGAGGTTGAGGTTCCGGTTGTTCTCGAGGGCGAGAGCGCACCGGGCACCATGTCCGTTCAGGATGCTGACGTCCTCCTCGTTGAGGCAGACGTTCTGAACATCCCAGAGGAGATCTCCGTTTCCATCGAGGGCCTCGAGGATGGCACTGTCATCACCGCTGGCGACGTCACCCTGCCAGAAGGCACCACCCTGGTTGCAGATGCAGAGACCGTCATCGCTTCCATCTCCCTGCCTGAGGTTGACGAAGAGCTCGAGGAAGCTGCTGAGGCTGCTGAGGAAGGCGGCGCTGAGGCTGGCGCTGAATCCGCTGAGGAATCCGCAGAGTAATTTAGAGTTTCACGCTCTTTTTACGCACATTCGCCCGCACTGGCCATCGTGGCCGGCGCGGGCGTTTGCCCGTTTTCACGCCAAGGGGCGCTCTTTCGCACCTGCATGAGACAATGGCTTAGTGACTGATTATCTCATCGTCGGCCTGGGCAATCCGGGCCCCAAATATGCCGGAACCCGCCACAACATCGGTTTCGATGTTGTCGATGAATTAGCTAACGACAACTTCACCAGCTTTTCAGTGCATAAAAAGACCAACACCGAAGTTGCCGAAGTTCGCCTTGGCTCGACCAAGTTATTCCTTGCCAAGCCGCGTTCTTTCATGAACCTCTCTGGTGGCCCCATCAAGGCACTCCTCCAGTACTTTTCGCTATCTCCTGCAAACCTCATCGTGGTCCACGATGAGCTGGAGCTGGAATTCGGCGTCGTCAAGCACCGCGTCGGCGGTGGCGACCACGGGCACAATGGCCTGCGCTCCACCACCAAGTCTCTGGGTACCAAGGATTATCAGCGGCTTTCCGTAGGCATCGGACGCCCACCGGGTCGAATGGATCCCGCAAGCTTCGTGCTTAAACCGTGGGCAAAGAAAGAGCAAGCGGACATCCCCATCATCTGCGCAGACGCAGCGCAAGAAATCACCCGCATCGCGTCCGCGAGTTAGCTGTGCTTGCCGACGCCGCTCCAGTTGCGGGGTGGCATAAGCTGCTTTAGGGTCTGGGCTATGACAGTTTTGGGGGAACTGGCCAGCACGTTAAGTCGGGGCATGGATATTGTCGAAGAAGCCGTGGGCAAGACAGCGAGTGAGATCGCTAGTCTCGGGGTGCCCGATGCTCTGGCAATAGACCTTGCAGCCCTCGCTGAGTCCTTCGCGCCCAGTAACTCTTTTCAGCGCTTGCGCCGTGAAACCATGGAACGCGGGCGTGCGCACTCCCTTACTACGCTCCTTGCGGTGGAAAAGCAGGCCCGCAAGCTGCGCACGGAGACCGAACGGTGGCGCGTGCGCCATACGGCTTTGGCCACGGCCGGTGATACGAGGGTCGTCGAGAAGAAAGCCCGCGAGTTGGTTGCTGCACGCTCACCTCGCCGCGAACGCAAGCCTGGGATACGCCTTGCCCAGCATCCCGATGGCCAAGCTACCCTGACTATTTGCGGCCCCTCCGCCGACCTCACCGATATGCGCGACAGCCTTGACTGCAGCAGCGCTGAATCTGCACTCGCAGGGCTAAAGCAACGCTGGTTCGGCGAAGGAAACCCTAGTCAGCCAGCTATTTCTGTCATGTTGGTAACAAACATGGAAAACTACGCGCGGGCTTTGGAAGGCCACGAAGTCTGGTTCCAATTAAGCAATGGCGCGCTCATCTCCTCAACTGAACTGGCAACCCGGAACATCCTTGATCACGGCTTCCACGTACTCATGCATCCTGTGCATGGTCCTGTGAACCTACACCGAGTCTCGCGTTTTGCCTCCACCAAGCAGCGGCTTATGGCTACTGCGGAAAACCCGCGCTGTGCCTGGCTCGGCTGCAAAAAGGGCGCGAACGATTGCCAAGTCCACCATCTAAAGGCCTGGCGCCATGGCGGCGAAACATCCGCGGAAAACCTCACCATGGCCTGCCAGTATCACAATGCCGTCAATGACGACGACACCGCCGGCGGGCGCGGATGGCTCGAGCGGCATGGCACAGTCTATTGGGTTCCGCCCAGCGGCTGGTACATCCCACCTTGGACAGATAAGTCTCCGCCGCCGCTTAACTCGCCGCTGCCGGATTGGTTGGAAGAAGAACGCACCTACCTCGACGAAGAGCTGAGCAGTTTCTCAGAACACGCTACTTAGCTCGCGAAGCAAGCTGTCTAGCCCGCCCACGGGCCAGATTCGCATGCCTTAAAGCTTCTCCCCGGCTTTTGCGCCAAGCTTCCTGCAACTCCGCGTAGACTTTCCGACATGAAACTTGCCACCTTGCGAACCCAGTTTGGCACCACTGCGATCCGCATCGACGGCCCCGGCGTGGGCGTGGAGCTCGACTTTGACGACGTCGGCCAGCTCCTGCAGGCCGAGGATTGGTGCAAGTCCGCGCAGCTTTCTGGCGAGCCGATTGCTTTCCGCGAGCAGGACTTAGCGCCCGTCATTATCTGCGTGGGCGTCAATTACGCCAAACATGCGCGTGAGATGGGGCGTGAGCTGCCTGAGCAGCCTACCTTGTTCATTAAGTTTCCGGAGGCGCTCACCGGCCCCTACGACGATATCTATGTCCCCGACTGGGCCACGAGCAAGCTCGACTATGAGGGCGAACTCGCCGTGGTTATCGGCTCTCGTGCGCACAATGTTGCGATGGCAGACGCGCTCGAACACGCCGCAGGCTACGCCGTGATGAATGATTACACGCTGCGGGATTTCCAGCGGCGTACCACTCAATTCCATGCCGGCAAATCTTTCTACCGCACTGCTGGATTCGGTCCATGGCTGACCACTTCTGATGAGTGGGCACCCGGCGGCAACGCGCGCATTACCACCACCGTCGATGGCGAGGTGCGCCAGGCAGATAACACCGATGACCTGATTTTCTCCGTCGCAGAGCTCATCGCGTTCTGCTCAAAGCTGTACCCGCTTAATCCCGGCGACGTCATCGTAACCGGCACGCCCGAGGGCGTGGGATTTGCGCGTGAGCCACAGGCTTTTATTCAGGACGGCCAAACCGTCCGCATTGAGGTCGAAGGCTTAGGAGCTATCGAAAACACCACGCACTACGGCGAAGCGCCTTCTGGCTGCGGGCCCGAGTGCACGTGTGGTTAATTACTATGCTTGTGCATAATTGCCCTGGATTTATTACCTATCTTCGCAGATAGCGGGCTAAAGTTAAATGCATGAGCAAGAAATCCAAAACCGCCCCTGCCAAGCTCGATAAGGAAGCTTACGAGGAAGAACTCAAGCGCCTGCAGGCCGAACTCGTCGAGATGCAGCAGTGGGTTGTAGAAACCGGTGCCCGCATCGTCATTATCATGGAAGGTCGCGACGCTGCGGGTAAGGGCTCTGCTATCAAGCGCATCACCCAGTACCTCAACCCCCGCACCTGCCGCATCGAAGCTCTGCCTAAACCCACCGACCGTGAGGCCGGCCAGTGGTACTTCCAGCGCTACATCGAAAAGCTTCCGACCGCGGGCGAAATAGTCATTTTTGACCGCTCCTGGTATAACCGCGCCGGCGTCGAGCGAGTCATGGGCTTTTGCTCCCAGCAGGAATACGTCCGTTTCTTGCACCAGGCGCCCCAGCTCGAAAACATGCTTGTTGAAGACGGCATTATTCTGCTGAAGTACTGGTTCTCCGTCTCTGACGAGGAGCAGATCGCGCGCTTTAAGTCCCGCCGCAACGATCCGCTGCGCCGGTGGAAGCTCTCCCCTATGGATCTGCAGTCCATCACCCGCTGGGAGGACTACTCCCGTGCAAAGGACGAGATGTTCGTCCACACCGATACCCCGAACGCTCCGTGGTACACCGTTGAATCTGAAGACAAAAAACGCTCTCGTATCAACGTCATCAACCACATCCTAAAGACGGTTCCGTATCAGCACGTCGAGCAGGTGGTTCCGGAGATTCCGGAGCGCCCGGCTGAAAGCGGCGAGGAATACCAGCGCCCGCCGCGCGATGAGTTCGCCTACGTCCCCGATGTGGCCGCCGAACTTGAGCGCGACAAGGTTGCTGCACACAAGTCCGAAGGCAAAAAGCACAAGGGCAAGAAGAAAAAGAAGACCGGGAAGCACAAGTCAGACAAGTAGTCATCCCACCAACTGCTGAGCCTTGCCGCCCCGCCCGCTAAGGATTAACCTGCGGCCGCGGGGCGCGCACGGCAAGCACAAGGTATGCCACTGCGATGAGGACGAAGTCTGCTGCGCATATCGCCGCCCACCACTGCGTGGTATCCAAACCGTCAACGAACCAGTGTGGTCCAATGAAGGTAAGCAGCATCGTCGCGATCGCCACGGGCGTAGCGCCCGGCACCCCACCACGGGTCCAACGCACGAGCTGCGGGAGAAGCAGCACCGGCAACCAAACCCAGTGATGCGACCAGCTCACCGGGGAGATAAGAAGTGCTACAAGCGAGTTGAGTCCTAGCAGCACCACCATGTCACCGCGGTGTCGCCACATGGTCACCGCGATGACGCAGAAGGCCACCAGCGACGCGCCAACCCACAGGCCGTGGCCCTCCCCTGGCCCGAGGGCACGCTCAACGACGCCGCGGAGAGATTGATTGCCCACGTAATCGATTCCACCGATCCGGGTCGGATCGCCCAAGGTATGCGTCCAGTATTCGCGGGAGTCGGCCGGCAAGACGAGTGCCGCCAACAGCGTCGCTGCAATTCCGGTCGCTACGGACATCGCCGCAGCCTTAAATTGCCGGGTGATAAGGAAATACAGGCCAAAGACCGCAGGAGTAAGCTTGATGGCCGCCGCAAGTCCCACGCCCCACCCACGGAGACTGCGGCGACCAAAGACATCGGCGAGCACGAGAAACATCAGCACGATGTTGATCTGGCCAAACATGAGGGTCTGCCGCACGGGTTCTGTCACCAAGGCCAACGCAAGCAGCCCGGTGCTCAGCCACCCTTTGCTGCCACCGAGATACTCAGCAAGCCCCAGCATGTCCACGATACGGTGAATGCACCACCAGAGCGCCGCGGTTGATACTGCGAGCATGATAACCGCTGCGACCGAGTGCGGCAGAAGCGACAACGGGGCAAAAAGCATTGCGGCCAACGGCGGATATGTAAAAGGCAAATGCGCCCCACGCACATCGAAGCCGTCGTCGTAGAGCGACTGGCCTGTCAGCACCGCGCGACCGCCTGCAGCGTAGACATCAAGATCGATGTAATACCGGAGGTGAAAACCTCGTAATACTGATGGTGCCAGCGCCGCGCACAACGCAATAATAATGACAAGCCTTCCCCAAGGCGTACCGATCAGCCATTGCCCGGCGTTTATCCACCGAGACGCAGGAGATTGATTGCTACCAGCATTTTCAGCTATTTCAGCGCTTTGGGCACGGTGTGGTTGCGAATGCCTGGGTTTAGATTTCACATCGAAACATCCTAAAACTCAGCCGTGGATACACGTAGTCGAACAACCCACTCAGGGGTACGTGCGCCCTAGCACTACAACCCGATCCCATGCCTGCCTAAACAAAGACCCCTGGAGCCACACCGAAAATGTGGCCCCAGGGGTGGGTAGCGCTTAAGCTGCGCGAAAAGGCTTAGAGCTCGTGTGCCTCAACGCGAGCCGGGAATACGCGAGGACGTGCGCCTGCGATGTCCTCGACGATGCGAATTACCTGGTTGGAGTAGCCGAACTCGTTGTCGTACCAGACATAGAGAACCAGGTGCTTGCCGGAAGCGATGGTTGCCAGGCCGTCGACAATGCCGGCGTGGGTGGAGCCGACGAAGTCAGAGGAGACAACCTCCGGAGAAGCAATGTAAGAAATCTGCTGGCGCAGGTCAGAGTGCAGGGAAACGTTGCGCAGGAAGTTGTTGACCTCGTCGCGCTCGACTTCCTTCTCCAGCTCCAGGTTCAGCACTGCCATGGAAACGTCCGGGGTAGGAACGCGGATAGCGTTACCGGTCAGCTTGCCCTCAAACTCCGGAACAGCCTTGGAGACTGCCTTCGCAGCACCGGTCTCGGTGAGAACCATGTTGAGACCAGCTGCGCGGCCACGACGGTCACCCTTGTGGAAGTTATCAATCAGGTTCTGGTCATTGGTAAAGGAGTGAGCGGTCTCCACGTGGCCGTGGACAACGCCGTAACGATCATTGATGACCTTAAGAACCGGGGTGATGCCGTTGGTGGTGCAGGATGCGGCAGACAGGATCTTGTCAGAATCCTCGATGGTGTCATCGTTGATGCCGTAGACGATGTTCTTCAGATCGCCCTTGCCCGGTGCGGTCAGCAGCACGCGGTCGATGCCCTTGGACTGCAGGTGCTGCTCCAGGCCAGCGCGGTCACGCCATACGCCGGTGTTATCAACCAGGATGGCATTGTTGATGCCGTAAGCGGTGTAGTCGATATCAGCCGGGTCGTTGGCGTAGATCATCTGAATCTTGGTGCCGTTTGCCCAGATAACGTCGTTTTCTTCATCCACAGCGATGGTGCCGTTGAAAGCACCATGAACGGAGTCGCGGCGCAGCAAGGAGGCACGCTTGAAGATATCGCCGTCGCCCTTCTTGCGGGCAACGATGGCACGCAGACGGACGCCGCCGTATGCAGCCTCACGAGCGATCAGGATACGGGCCAGCAGACGGCCGATGCGGCCAAAGCCGTAGAGCACAACGTCGGTGCATTCCTTATCAACAGCAGCGCCAACCAGGTCGCAGAGTTCCTGCTCCAGGTAGTCGCGCAGGTTGTTGGCGTCAGACTCAGAGTAGCCAGCAGCCAGGCGGCCCAGGTCGATGGAAGCAGAGCCCAGGTTCATGTCGCACAGTTCCTTCAGGATAGGAAGGGTCTCTGCGGTGGAAAGTTCGCGCTTTGCAATACGGCGTGCGTAGCGGTGCGCCTTCATGATGTCGATGTCCGTCACGCCATTCAAGTTGCGGCCGTAGATGGTGGCAACAACGTTGTTGGTGCGGTGCAGTTGGTGGATCAGCGGGATCATTTCCTGAGCAAGCTCAAGGCGCTCGTTCCAGTCAGCATGTCCAACCTGTGCGTTCGCAGTCACGTGTTCTTTTCCTTTACTCGTCATGGGGGGTAAACCAACATTCAACCGTAAATATTAACGCCTAGTGTTGCCCGTTTTGGCATAGACGCCACAGGATTTCCGCCACACTACCCCCGTTTATTTTCTCCACCTGCTCCCCCACCAGGCAATAGGCCACTGCAGCATCCTGTTCTTGGCGGCGTGGTTTCAAAATCGGATTCAAGAAGGGGTACATCGGGGGCATTTTTGGGTGGGCCCGAGTGAACTCAGTTTCCAGCCCGCGGGCAAAGCGGCCGGAAAACGCACGAGTGGATACACTCTTGCCGCCGCTTGCAAGAAGCTCGCGATTAAAGGCGCTGGTTCCAGCCTCCTCAGCCAGCAAGAAGGCCGAACCACAGCTGACCGCTTCAACGCCTGGCCATGAAAGGGCTCGGGCGACGTCTTCGGATGTACGCAGTCCACCTGCGGCAATCAGAGGTAAAGGGGCGTCGCCAAGCGCGGCGTAAACTGCCGCCACCAGCTCCGGCAGCGGGCGCCAATCCGGCTCCGCTTCAGCATCCCAGACCCCGCGGTGCCCGCCGGCCTCAGGCCCCTGCACACACAACGCGTCTACCCCAACTTTGGCAGCAGCGATAGCTTCTTCCGGCGAGGTAACCGTGGTCCAAGCCTCCGCTCCCGCAGCGTGGATACGGTCAATCTCGCCAAGACTAAAGGTACCGAACATGGACCACAGCACCGCCGCGCCGCCATCTAGCGCTAGCTGGAGCTTGTCCTCCCATCCGTTGGAATAGTCGACGCTAGGAACCTCCACGCCTTCTGATTCCGCCATAGCGCGCACCGCCGCCATCGAGTCTTCACCCAGCGGCTTCTGCGGGCAGAAAAGATTTACCCCAAAATGCTCACCCTCGCAGGCCGCAATCTGTTCCCGCGCCGCTTCGAGGGAAGCAGTGCCCAGTGCCAAAGCGCCAAAGGAGCCGGCTGCCGATGCCGCCAGAACGCTGCGCGGGGTCGTGGGTCCCCCGGCCATGGGGGCGGGAAGTATTCTGGCTTCTAAGCTTTCAAGTAGTGTGCTCATCTCGCCCACACTAGGCAAAGGATGCGCGTAAGCTATTTTTTACTCCCCACATTAAGGTGTGTTTTATGTCTTCCCTCGGCGCAACCATCAAGGAATGTTTGCAGCAGCTTCGCTCTTCGGCGGGTTCTAAAGCAAGTACGGTGAAAGAGGGGCTTCACCGGAACACAGCACGCCAGAAGCAGGCTCCCCTGCTGGAAGTTTCCGACCTTTCTGGCCAATGGCTCGTGGTGGGCCTTGGCAACCCCGGCGCGCAGTACGCCGCGACGCGCCACAACGTGGGCTACATGGCAGTCGATGACCTTTTAGCCGATTCCGGAGATATCCTGCAGCCGGTTAAGGGCCATAAATTGTCCGCGGCGCAGGTAATGGTGGGCGATATTGCCGTAGTCGTTGCCCGTTGCGCAACTTTTATGAACTTGTCTGGTGACCCGATCGCTCCCTTCGCAGAGGAATTACAGATTCCAGCGGAGCGCATCATCGTGATTCATGATGAGCTCGATTTGCCAGCGCATAAGATTCGCATCAAGGTAGGCGGCAATGAAAACGGTCACAACGGGTTGAAGTCCTTGAGCGAACGCTTGGGAACCCGCGAGTACCCTCGCATACGCATCGGCATCGCCCGCCCGCCGAAGGGCACATCCATTCCGGATTATGTCCTGGGGCCGGTGGATTCCGGTACTGGTTTCGACGCCGCAATCGCCACGGCTGCCGACGCCGTGGGGCTCATCGTTTCCCGCGGCATTCAATTCGCGCAGAATGAGATTCATTCCCGCAAGTAACCCACCAGAGAAAGCTCATAACCCCTAAGCTTTAATTCATGAGCCACGACCCACAAACCATCGTCATCACTGGTGCCTCTGACGGCATCGGCGCTGCAGCAGCCCGCGTGCTCCGCGCTCAACGCCCGCAGGATCACCTGGTGCTGGTTGGCCGTAATCCCGAAAAGACCAAGGCTGTGGCAGAAAGCGTGGGGGCTTCCTTCCACCTAGCGGACTTTGAGTCCTTGGGCCAGGTGCGCCGCTTGGCAGAAGAATTAGGTGAGCTCGAGGAGATTCACGCGTTGGGAAACAATGCGGGCGGGATCTTCGATGGCCCCTTCACCACGGCCGATGGATTTGAACGCACGTGGCAGGTTAACGTGGTGGCGCCTTTCCTGCTGACTTCCTTGCTACGGGAGAAGCTGCGCAAAACGGATGCCACCATCGTGCAAACCGCTTCGGTGGCTAATTTCTTGATGTCTGCATTCGATCCGGGCGATCCAAATACCTTCCAGAAGTTCACCGCAGAGCGTGCCTACGGCAACGCCAAGCTGGGCGATATTTTGCTTACGCAGTATCTCCACGATCATGGGATGACTTCCGTGGCCTTCCACCCCGGCGTCTTGGCAACCAACTTTGCGCGGTCATCGCAAACCCGCACGAGCAAGTTCTACACCGGTGCCATCTCCAAGTACTTTGGAAAAGCCCAGGCCGGCGGCGAGAGCCTTGCTTATTACCTCACTGGCACGCCGGGCATGCACTTCGAGTCTGGCCAGTATTTCAACAGCAAGCGCAAGCCGGGCATGCGTCGACCGATGGCCAAGAAGGCAACCGTTGCTCGCCGCATCTTCGATGACTTGGGCGAGCAACTTGGCGTGGACTGGAATTAGTCGCTGCGGCGCGATTCCAGCACTTTAGGTCAAGGCCGCTAAACTTACGCGCATGAGTATTGCCTCCGAAGCCACCCGCCGTCGTACATTTGCCGTCATCGCCCACCCGGACGCCGGTAAGTCCACCCTCACGGAGGCGCTGGCGTTGCATGCGCACATCATTAATGAAGCAGGCGCCGTGCACGGCAAGGGCAACCGTAAAGCCACGGTCTCTGACTGGATGGAGATGGAAAAGGACCGCGGTATCTCCGTGGCTTCTTCTGCCCTCCAGTTCGAGTACGCCCCGGAGGGCCATACGGGTGAGCCTTACATGATCAACCTGGTCGATACCCCGGGCCACGCGGACTTCTCGGAGGATACCTATCGCGTTCTTACTGCGGTTGATGCCGCGGTCATGCTTATCGACGCCGCGAAGGGCCTGGAGCCACAGACCCTCAAGCTCTTCCGCGTGTGCAAGGCCCGCGGTTTGCCGATTGTTACGGTTATCAACAAGTGGGACCGCGTCGGCCGCGAGCCGCTGGAGCTCGTGGACGAGATCGTCAACGAGATTCAGCTACAGCCCACCCCGCTGTACTGGCCGGTCGGCATCGCTGGTGACTTCCGTGGCTTGGCGCACATCAATGAAGACGGCGAGGCGGATAACTACATCCACTTCATCCGTACTGCGGGTGGCTCGACCATCGCACCGGAGGAGCATTACGATCCGAGCGGCGCTGAGGCCAAGGAAGGTGATGCCTGGGAGACCGCCGTCGAGGAGGCAGAGCTACTGGCTGCCGACGGCGCGCTGCATGACCAGGAGCTATTCGAGCAGTGCGTTACTTCCCCGCTGATCTTTGCCTCCGCAATGTTGAACTTCGGCGTGCACCAGATTCTCGATACTCTCTGCGCCATCGCCCCGGCCCCGCGCTCGCGCGATTCCGATCCGAAGGCAATCGAGGCGTCCGGCGGCGCCAACGCAGCCATCGACGAGGTCCGCGAGGTCACCGATGACTTCTCCGGCGTCATCTTCAAAGTGCAGGCGGGCATGGACCGCAAGCACCGCGATAACTTGGCATTCATGCGCGTGGTCTCCGGCGAGTTCGACCGCGGCATGCAGGTCACCCACGCCCAATCCGGCCGCAGCTTCTCCACGAAGTACGCGCTGACTGTCTTCGGCCGCACGCGCGACACCATCGACACCGCCTACCCGGGCGACATCGTGGGCCTCGTCAACGCCGGTTCCCTGGCACCTGGCGATACCATCTACTCTGGCAAGAAGGTGCAGTTCAAGCCGATGCCGCAGTTCGCACCGGAGGCATTCCGCATTCTACGTGCGAAGTCTTTGGGCGATTACAAGGCCTTCCGTAAGGGCTTGGATCAGTTGGCTGCTGAGGGCGTCGTCCAGATCCTGCGCAATGAGGCCCGCGGCGACGCAGCTCCGGTGATGGCTGCGGTGGGTCCCATGCAGTTCGAGGTCATGCAGGCGCGCATGGAAGTGGAATACAACGTGGAAACCGTCACGGAGCCCATCCCGTATTCCGTTGCCCGTCGCACCGACGCCGAGTCCGCCTCTGAGCTCGGCCGCCAGCGCGGCGTGGAAATCTTCACCCGCACTGACGGCGAACTAATCGCCCTCTTCGGCGATAAGTGGAAGCTAGCCTTCATTGAGAAGGAGCACCCGGAGCTGACCATGGAGCCACTCGTCGCAGACTAGCTCTTCCCTCAGAGTAGATGTCAAAATCTCGTTAAGACCCAGATGTAGCGGTGCCGATGGGTGCTTTTATACATCCATGGCATTCGACATTATTTTGACGCTTGCCACCATTGTGCTGTTCGTTATCATTCAATGGATAGCTCAGGTGGTGGATAAGCTATGACCTGGGAACTTACTGTAGGCGCGATTCTAGGGATCGCGGCCGTCATCTATTTGCTCATCGCTCTGTTGCACCCTGAGGACTTCTCATGACCGGGGTTATCGGCGGGTATATCCCGTTCGTCGCGGTATTCACGCTCCTCGCCGTGCTGTACGTCCCACTGGGCGGGTACATGGCAAAGGTTTTCACAGGAGCCAACGATCTCAAGATAGAGAAGGCCATCTACAAGGTGTTGGGGGTAGATTCTTCCGCCCGGCAAACTTGGCGCCGCTACGCCGGTAGCCTCTTGGCCTTCTCCATGTTTTCGATCATTGTCTTGTACCTACTGCAACGCCTCCAGCAGTACTTGCCGTGGGCGCACGGCATGGGCCCAGTAGATCCGGACCAAGCGTGGAATACTGCGGTCTCGTTTACAACCAATACCAACTGGCAGTCCTACTCCGGTGAAACTGCGATGTCGCAGCTGACGCAGATGCTCGGCATGACGGTCCAAAACTTCGTCTCCGGTGCCGTAGGCATTTCCGTCGCTGCTGCGCTTATCCGAGGGTTCGCGGCCCGTAACGGCGACGGGCGCATCGGTAACTTTTGGGTGGATCTTACCCGCGTCTGTCTGCGCATCCTCCTGCCCATGGCAACCTTGGGCGCGCTGTTTCTCATGACCCAGGGAGTCATCCAAAACCTGCAACCCCCGGAGACTTTTACCACAGTTACCGGCGCTACCCAGACCATCCCCGGCGGCGCTGTGGCCTCCCAAGAAGTCATCAAGGAACTGGGTACCAACGGTGGCGGATACTTCAATGCGAACTCGGCCCACCCGTTCGAGAACCCGACCGTGTGGTCCAACGCCCTGGAAATCTTCCTCATCCTTGTCATTCCGGTGTCTCTCACTCGCACATTCGGTCTCATGGTCCGCGATACCCGCCAGGGCTACGCCATTCTTTCCGCCATGGCGGTGTTGTACTTCCTGTCACTCGCTTCCGTCACCGCCCTCGAGGCCACTGCTTCCGGCGCTATCGGCGGCGGCATGGAAGGTCGCGAAATGCGGCTTGGTACCATCCCGTCTGCGCTGTTCGCGGTGACAACGACAATGACGTCGACCGGCGCAGTTGATTCATTCCACTCGAGTTACACTCCTCTCGGCGGCGGCCTTCTCATCTTAAATATGCTGCTCGGCGAAGTCTCTCCAGGCGGTGTCGGCACTGGGTTGTACGGCATGCTGGTCATGGCCATTCTGTCGGTGTTCATCGCCGGCCTTATTGTCGGGCGCACACCGGAATACCTGGGAAAGCGCATTGGCGTCGGCGAAATGATCAAGGTCTGCCTGTACGTCCTCGTGATGCCAACCCTCGTGCTGGGCGGAGTGGCACTATCCGTCCTTCTGCCAAGCACCCCAGACTCTCTATCCGCGGCGGGACCGCACGGTTTTAGCGACCTGGTCTACGCATTCACCTCCGCATCCAACAACAACGGTTCGGCATTCGCCGGATTCGGAGCAGACACCTGGTGGTTCAACATCTCCCTCGGTATGTGCATGCTGTTGGGGCGTTTTCTGCCCATCGTTATGGTCCTGGCAATTGCCGGCGCCATGGCCAAGCAACGCATCATCCCGACGACTTCGGGCACTCTGCCGACGCACAGCGGGCTATTCGTCGGCCTGCTGATAGGCGTCGTTCTCATCGTCGGTGCACTAACATTCCTTCCCACTCTCGTCCTAGGACCGATTTTGGAGGCGACTCTATGAGCTCGACCACATCTACTTTTTCCGCAGAGCAGATCAAGGCCACGGTGCCTTTGGCTCTGCGCAAGATGAGCCCGAAAGAGCTCGTTAAAACGCCGGTGATGTTCTTAGTAGAGGTGGGCGCTGTGTTCACCTTCATCATCGCCTGTACCCAACCGACTTTGTTTAGTTTCTCCATTTCTCTCTGGCTCTGGGCCACGGTGTTCTTCGCAACCTTTGCTGAAGCCTTCGCAGAAGGTCGCGGCAAGGCTCAGGCGGACGCTCTACGTCGATCGCGGACGACCACCACTGCCCGTCGCATCACCTCCACGGCCCTCGTCACCGCCGGGTCCGGCTCCGGCCGCACCAACGATGAGCTCAGCCCGGCCAACTACGAGACCGAAGAAGTCCCCTCAACCGAGCTGGCCAAAGAGGATGTCGTCCTCGTAGAAGCCGGTCAGACCATTCCAGCCGACGGCGACGTCATCGTTGGGGCGGCCTCCGTGGACGAGTCAGCCGTCACCGGCGAATCCGCCCCGGTCATCCGAGAATCTGGAGGCGACCGGTGCGCCGTCACCGGTGGTACCCGCGTGTTGTCTGACTGGGTCGTGGTCAAGGTCACCAACGAGCCCGGTCAGTCCTTCATGGACCGCATGATCGGTTTAGTCGAAGGCGCCAATCGCCAGAGGACCCCGAACGAGCTTGCCTTGTCCACGCTCCTCAACGTATTGACCCTGATATTCCTGCTCGTTGTCATGGCGCTAGCCCCGACCGCGGCATTTAATGGTGCGGCGCAGGATCCCCTGGTTCTTGTCGCCTTGTTGGTCTGCCTGATCCCAACCACCATCGGCGCGCTGTTATCCGCCATCGGCATCGCCGGCATGGACCGCCTGGTGCAGCACAATGTGCTGGCCATGTCCGGGCGTGCCGTCGAGGCTGCCGGTGACGTCTCCACTCTGTTGCTTGACAAGACGGGCACGATTACGGTCGGCGACCGCCAGGCCGTGAACGTAATTCCTGTGGGCGGGTACGACCAAGACGAGCTTCTATACAAGGTGCAGCTTTCCTCCATGGCCGACGAGACCCCGGAGGGACGTTCCATTGTCAAGCTGGCGGAAGCCGCCCGAGGTGAAATGCCAGAGGAACACTTTCGCAACCTCGAATTCATCGCATTTACTGCGCAGACCCGCATGTCGGGGGTGAAACTCAGCGATTCCGAAATGATCGTCAAGGGCGCGGCCAAGCAGATCATGACAACTGTCCGCGAGCTCGGCGGCACTGTTCCGGCAGAGACCGAGGACGTGGTCAACTCAATTAGTCAAGACGGCGGCACCGCACTCGTGGTCGCCGAGCTCATTAACGCCCCGGAGCCCGGATCCGATCCTCGTGAAGCGACCGCCAATTCCTCCTTGTCACGCGTCCTCGGTGTTATCCATCTCAAGGACATTGTGAAAGACGGCATGGTCGAGCGCTTCAAGACGCTGCGCGAGATGGGCATTCGTACCGTCATGATCACCGGTGACAACGAGCTGACCGCTCAAGCCATCGCCAAGGAAGCCGGCGTCGACGACGTTCTCGCCGAGGCTACTCCGGACCAAAAACTCGCGCTCATAAAAAAAGAGCAGGCCGGTGGTCACATGGTGGCCATGACCGGTGACGGCACCAACGATGCTCCGGCGTTGGCGCAGGCTGACGTGGGAGTGGCGATGAACACCGGTACGACCGCCGCCAAGGAAGCCGGCAACATGGTCGACTTGGACTCAGACCCGACGAAGCTCATCGACATCGTGGGAATCGGCAAGCAGCTGCTCATCACGCGTGGCTCCCTGACGACCTTTTCCATCGCGAACGACGTAGCAAAATACTTCGCCATCTTACCGGCGATGTTTATCACCGCATTCCCGGGGCTGCAAGCCCTCAACATCATGCACCTGCATTCTCCGACCTCGGCCATCTTGTCCGCTGTCATCTTCAACGCGCTCATTATCGTGGCGCTCATTCCGTTGGCGCTCAAGGGCGTGTCCTACCGCCCGGCCAGTGCTTCCGCACTGCTGCGCCGCAACCTACTCATTTTCGGCCTCGGTGGCTTCGTAGCCCCGTTCATTGGCATCAAGATCATCGACCTCATCATTGGTAATGGGTTAGGAATTTAAACCATGCACACTCCTCAGACTCCACAATCCGCGAGGGCACACTCAACAGCAACGGATGAGCCCATCAGCCACGACCTGACGCGCTCGGATGAATTCGGGAACAACCCGGATCTGTACCACGCTGCCGGTGCAAGTCCTTTTAGCACGGGATTCAACGTCCGCGCGCAATGGACTGCGTTGCGAACACTGTTGGTGATGATGCTCATACTGGGCTTCATCTATCCCATGGTCCTCATCGGCGTGGGCAAGCTATCCCCGGATAAGTCCAACGGTGGCCTCCTACGCGACGCCAACAACGAGATCGTCGGCTCCCGCCTCATCGCCAACCCCGTCGAGGGAGACCAGTGGTTCCAGCCGCGGCCGTCCGCCGCAGGCGACAATGGCTGGGACGCTATGTCTTCGTCCGCATCCAACGCCGCCGTGGTCTCGCAGGAATATCAGGACGAGATTGCTCAGCGCCGCGCAGAGGTCGCTGCCCGCGAGGGCGTGAGTGAAGACCGCGTGCCTGTCGATGCCGTCACGGCTTCCGGCTCCGGTCTTGACCCGCACATCTCCACCGCGTACGCCGAGATCCAGGTGCCACGCATAGCCAAGGCCACCGGCCTAGGCGAGGACGATCTCCGTCAGCTTATCAAGGACAACCAGGTAGGGTTCATGAACTCCTTTACTGGAAGCCCGAATGGTGTGGCCGTCAACGTAGTCACACTCAACTACGACCTCGCTAAGCTTGTCGCCGAGTAATCCTCTTTTCGCCCCGTGCCCGCCCGCGCGGGGTCTGTCTTCGTCTTTCTCCCCTCGACACACGCCGCCCAGACTAAACACCCCCAAGGATATAATTGGTAACTATGTCTGCCTCTGAGTCTCCTCGAGCGACTACCGACTCTGCGCCCTTCGAGCCATCCCACAGCCACCGTGGAAAACTCAAAGTCTACCTTGGCTTTGCCCCCGGCGTGGGCAAGACCTGCGCCATGCTCAACGAAGCACATGAATTGCAGCGGCAGGGGCTTAACGTCATGGTCGGCGTCGTAGAAACGCACGGCCGGAAACGCACCGCGGAACTGGTCGAGGGTTTAACCGTCATCCCACGAAAGAAAACCACCTATCGCGGGCGGGTCTTCGAAGAGCTAGATGTCGACGCCTGCTTGGCACTTGCTCCAGACGTGATTCTCGTCGACGAGCTCGCGCACACCGTCGTCACCGGTGATGCCGAGTTCGCAGCCACAGAAGTCTCGCAAAAGCGTTGGCAGGACGTCTACACGCTGCTTGACGCCGGGATCGACGTCATCTCAACGCTCAACATCCAGCACCTCGAATCGCTCAACGACGTCGTAGCGGCGGTCACAAACACCCGGCAGCGTGAAACCATCCCCGATCAGGTGCTCCGCGATACCGACCACATCGAGCTGGTCGACTTATCCCCCGACTCGCTGCGTATCAGGCTCGCGCGGGGCGAGATCTACCACGGAGCCATGGCGACCAAGGCCCTGGAGAACTACTTCCGCTTGGGAAACCTGACTGCCCTGCGCGAATTGGCGCTGCTGTGGTTGGCTGACAAGGTCGAAGAAGGTCTCGCGGCCTACCGCGAGAACCACGAGATCGACTCGACATGGCCGACCCGCGAGCGCCTCATCGTAGCGGTGTCGGGCAGCGACGGGTCCGAAGCACTCATTCGGCGCGCCGCCCGTATCGCAGGAAGAGTTTCGGGCAGAGAAATGGTGGCGGTCTACGTCGCCAGCAATGAGGGTTTGACCTCCAACCAAACCCCTTCCGCGCTGCGCCGTCTGCAAGAGCTGGTGGAAGATCTCAATGGCCAGTGGCGCGTGCTCATCGGCGACGACGTCGCCGGCACGCTGTTGGAATACGCACGCTCTATCAACGCGTCGCAATTGGTTATCGGCCGCCGGCCACGCTGGGGGCACACTCTTGCCAATGGAGTTGCCGAGCGTGTGATCGATGGCTCGGGCACGATTGATGTCCACATCGTCTCCCTGTCCTCGTCAGATGACCCCCAGCCAAAACGGCCGCGGCGAGGCACGATTTTCGGCCGAGTCCGCCTACTGACCGGTTGGTTTGCGGCGTTGCTCTTCCCCCCGGGGTTTACGGTGCTCATGTTGCTCTTTAATCCGGAGGAAAAGTTCTTGAGCCCCATCCTGCTGGGATTTCTCACCATCGTGGTCTTTAGCGCCATCGCGGCCGGCGTGTGGCCGGCGCTGCTCGCGGTCATCAGTGGTTCGCTGTTGGCCAACTGGTTCTTTACCGCTCCCACCCACACGTTGAGTATTACCGAGCCGGAGTCGATAACCTCGGTGGGCTTCTTCATCATCATCGCTCTGACCGTGGCGTATATCGTGGACTACGCTGAACGGCGCGCAGACGAAGCGAAACGACGTCAAACACAGGCCGTCATCATGGCAGACCTTGCGCGCGGCGTCATTTACGAGGGGGCGGATCTCAAATCACTATTGCGGCGACTTGGCGAGACTTTTTCGTTGGACAAGGTCCTCCTTCAGCGCTATTCCAGTGAAGACAAGAAGTGGTGGACCATCGAGTCCAACGCGGAGTCCTCGGATGTAGTTGTGGCACAGCAAAAAAGTCGTGCCGGTGAATCCGCCAACCACGTGGGGATCGGTGACTCACTGCGCCTAGTCATCGGCAACCGGGAACTCAGCCCGTCTGAGATCGATATGATCGAAGCCCACGGTGCTCGCATTACCGCCATTCTCGACCGGCAGGAAATGGAAGCGATGCGACGGGCGACCTCAGCCCTGGAGTCCTCCAACCGAGTCGGTTCCACGCTGCTCACCGCGGTCTCGCACGACCTACGAACGCCGCTAGCCGGCATCACCACGGCAGTCTCCGGTCTCACGCTCGGCGACGTCGAAATCTCTGAGGCCGACCGCCAGGCCCTCATCAACACCATCGAGTCCTCGGCGCACCGTCTCGAGATAGTTATCAATCATCTGCTTGACATGTCTCGCCTCAATACGGGGATGCTTCGACCAAACTCGCAGGCTATTGATGTCGCGGACATCGTCGACGCTGCGCTCGATGAGCACAGCGTCTCTGCAGGAGGCGTGCGTGTGGACATCCCTGTCACGCTGCCCCCGATCCTCGCGGATTACGGCCTCGTCCAGCGCGTACTAGCAAACGTCATCGCCAACGCGGTCAACCACGGCGCGGGCACCCACATCGATATCACGGCGCGCGAGGCACACCTGGCCAGCGTGGCCGACGATGCCGCTTCAATCGGGCCTTCTGGCCTTCGCGACGACCATAACATCGTACAGATTAGGATTGCTGATCACGGCCCTGGCATTCCTCGAGACCAGTGGGATAGCTTGTTTCTGCCTTTCCAACGGCTATCAGATGACGCCTTGGGGCTCGGCCTGGGTCTGGCCGTGGCCCGTGGTTTCACTGAAGCCATGGGCGGACACATCTACCCCGCCGAGACCCCCGGTGGCGGCGCGACCATCGTCATCGAAATGCCTTGTACCTCTACACCCGAAGGTGGAAAGCAGTAGTGTCCCAACTCCATTCATCCTCTGCGGCACCCGAAGCCGACCAAGGGCCCCGCATCCTCATCGTTGAAGACGACCATACGCTAGCCCTTGCGGTTTCAATCAACCTCAAGGCGCGGGGTTATCAAGTTCGCGTTGCAAAGACAGCAGCCTCCGCCCTGAAAATCTCTGGGCAGTGGCAACCCCAGGCAGTTCTGTTGGACCTCGGCCTTCCGGACACGTCTGGTCTAGAAGTCCTGCGCTCGCTGCGCACATGGTCGACTGTGCCCGTCATCGTGGTCTCCGCCCGCCATGAACAAGAGGGCAAGATCAACGCCCTCGACGAGGGTGCCGACGACTACGTCACCAAACCGTTTTCCACTGGTGAGCTGCTCGCCCGGCTCCGATCCGCCCTACGCCGCGCCGCCACCGCCTTCGCCACCGAACGAGTGAACCCCGTACTCGTCTCCTCGGATAACCGGTTACGCCTCGACCTTGCCCAATCAAGTGTCTACGTGGATGACTCACGCATCCACCTCACACCCATTCAATGGAAAATCGTCGAATACATGGCCCGCAACTACGAGTCTCTCGTCAAAAGCACCGATTTGCTACAGGCAGTGTGGGGCAAAAACTATGAGCAAGAGACCAATTATCTGCGCGTCTACATGTCGCAATTGCGCCACAAGCTCGAGCCGGATCCGTCACGTCCGCGCTATTTCCTCACCGAGCCGGGCTTGGGCTATCGCCTTAACGGCTTCGCCCCCGCATGATGGCCAAAGTCACGAGCGGGATGATGATCGTCACGACGGCAACGTCGAGGGCGCGCACGTACATGTTCATGTCGGCCTGCTCGTGGATATCGTCGCGCGTGATGTAGACGGACTTGCCCGTATCTGCGCGCGTCGTCGCCAGGTTCATCTCCGCCGGGTTCGCCTGAAATGCTTCGAAGTCGAAGGCAGTTCCTTGTCCGAGGAGCGCTCGTAGATATACTCCGCGTTGAAATACCCCGTGCCGCGCAGCACCGAGGCCACCCCGCCGAAGCTCGGGTTATGGGCGAAGTCCACGAAGGAATCCTTCGCCCGCCACGCGTCGCGCGAAAGGTAATTCACGGTGTGCGAGGACCCCGCGGACACGCCGCCCACCCAGCCAAACTGCACGTCTTCCTCGATGAGCTTGACCACGCAGGCCGCCGCCTTCAAAAATCAGGGCGGTATCTTTTGCATCAATCACGTTGTTTTACTGTATGCGGCTGCTTACGATGTTCACATGGGATTACTTGACGCGCTCCGCTCACTCACTGGCCCCAAGGCCCCGCGCCTCGCCACGCCCGAATCCGGCGCGCCCGTCGTCGAAGTCGACCATCTCGCGGTCCACACCGCTGGGTCCCTCCTCATCGTCGTCACCAATCCCGCTGGCGCCGCAGCCCTCCGCGAGGTCGCCCTCGCCGCCGAGCCCGCCTGGCTTGCCGATGCCCCCACGCGCGTATTCTTCTCCCCCTCCCCGCGCCCCGAGGTTCCGGTCCGCGATCCCAAGAAGGGCTGGGCCATCCCGCTCGACCCAGACACACGCGCCGCACTGCTGGAGACCCTGCGCGCCGAGCCGGGCGACTACGAGCTGTCCAAAACCCTTGCCATCTCCGTGGAGTAATCATGCTCATTCTTCCCTTCAACGGCCTCCGTCCCCGCATCCACCGCAGCGCGTTTATCGCGCCGAACGCCACGATTATCGGCGACGTAGAAATCGGCCCCGACGCTTCCGTCTTTTACGGCACGGTCCTGCGTGCCGACGTCGGCGCCATCCGCATTGGCGCACGCACGAATATCCAGGACAATTGCGTACTCCACGTCGACTGCGACGCAGACTGCATCCTCGAAGACGACGTGACTGTAGGTCACATGGCGATGGTCCACGGCGCACACGTCGAATCCGGAACGCTCGTGGGTATGCAGGCCACTGTGCTCTCGCGCTCGCATGTCGGTACCGGCTCGCTCATCGCCGGCGGCGCCGTGGTCCTCGAAGGCCAGCAGATCCCGGCGCGCTCGCTCGCTGCTGGCGTGCCCGCCAAGGTCCGCCGCGAGCTGAGCCCCGAGGAATCCGCCGCGTTTATCCCGCACGCCGCGCGATACGTCGAGACCGCCCGCGGCCAGGCGCCCGAGTCCGAGTCCCTGCGTCTCGAGGACGTCTCGTTCTAGAGCGAGACCACACCCATGATGATGAGGAAAACCGCAACCGCGTAGCCCGAGTACAGCGCGACCTGGGTCGAGTTGCGGCGCGCAGCCGCGAAGACGCGCCCGGCTGGGCTGTCCGGGTAGTGGCGCACCATCGCGAGTCCCAGGCCACAGAGCGTGGGCAGGCTCAACGCCAGGCAGGCGTAGAGCAGGCCTGCGCTCACCCGCGAGCTCACCGAAAGATCGCCTGCGGCCAAGTGCATGAGGCCGTAGTAGAACGGCACCGAGGTGAGCGATTGGATAATGCCCATCGCGAAGCCGACAAGCGCCGTAAGCAACGACGGGGTGCGCAGCGGGCCTAGGAGTTTCTCCACGAGCGGGTTCGACTCGCCTTTGGAGCGCCACGCGCCGAGCGCGAGGAGGACGCCGACCACGATGAGCACGATGCCCGCGATGGGCGAGTCGAGCACCGAGATGATCTGGTCCTTGATGCCAAGGAAGATAGAGAACACGAGCGCCGTCGCGGCAAGCACGCCCAGCCAGTCTCCCACAACCACGAGCGTAGCGATCTTGCGATACATCCCGCGCGGCAGCATGATGCCAATCGCGACGAGGATGCCGATGAGCAGCGCATTCACGGAGTCAAGGAGAGCATAAAGGACGGCATGGAGCATGCGCGCAAGTCTACAGCGCTTATGCAGCGCCTCCCCAAACCGATCCCAAATCGAAAACTTGCATAGCAACTGCAAGTTTGCGTAAGGTGTGCAATATTGCAGAAGTAACGCAAACTTAATCAAAGGAAGTCTGTACATGTCGAAATTCCTCTACCGGCTCGGTAGTTGGTCATACCGCAAAGTGTGGCCATTTCTAGCATTCTGGCTCGTAGTCCTCGTGGGCTTCGGTGGCCTCGCGGGCGCTTTTGCCAAGTCCCCTACCCCAACCTTTTCCATGCCTGACATGGATTCCACCGTCACTCAGGAAAAGATGATGGAGCGCTTCGGTAATGAAACCGATGCCATGAGCGCGCCTAGCGCCACCATCACCATTCAAGCTCCAGAAGGCGAAAAGCTCAGTGCAAAAGAGGTCATGGGCGAGGTCGATTCCATGATCGAGGAGTTGCAAGGCACGGACGCGCTGCGCGATTCCGACAAGATTGTCAATCCCGTCATGGCCGCGATGGGCATGGAAAAGCAGCTGACTGAAAAGATGTCGGCGCAGGGCATGCCTGAAGAGCAGATCCAAGAAAACCTGGCTGCCTTATCCCCGCTCAGCGAGGATAAGCGCACAGGCACCATCTCCATCGAATTCGATGCAGATACCGTCACCGACATCCCGCAAGAAGAGATGGCTGCGGTCACGGATATTCTGCGCGACTACGACGAGGGCGACCTCACTGTGAAATACGGCGGCAACGCCTTCAACGGCGCCACCGAGATGAACATGGTCTCCGAGGTCATCGGCCTCATCGTCGCGGCCGTCGTGCTGCTTATTACCTTCGGCTCGTTCGTAGCCGCAGGCATGCCGCTTATCTCCGCCGTCATTGGCGTGGGCGTCGGCCTGCTGGGCGTCCAGCTCGCCACCATCTTCACGGACTCTGTCTCCGATCAGACCCCGATGCTGGCCTCCATGATCGGTCTCGCAGTGGGCATCGACTATGCCCTGTTCATCGTCGCTCGCTTCCGCAACGAGCTGATTACCTCCTCTGGTCTCAATGACTTGAACCCCAAGGAGCTGGCCGCAGAGCTTAAGAAGATGGACAAGGCTACCCGCGCACATGCAATGGGCATGGCGCTCGGCACCGCCGGTTCCTCCGTCATTTTCGCCGGCATCACCGTGGTCATCGCCCTCGCCGCGCTGACCATCATTGGCATTCCGTTCCTTTCCACCATGGCCATCGCAGCCGCAGCCACCGTGGTCATCGCGGTCTGCGTAGCACTTTCCTTCCTACCGTCCCTCCTCGGCCTGTTGGGCACCAAGATCTTCGCAGGTCGCGTTCCCGGTCCTAAGGTTCCGGATCCAGAAGATGAAAAGCCAACGATGGGCCTAAAGTGGGTACGCCGCGTGCGTGCGCATCCATTCCTGCACCTAGTTGCCGGCGTGCTGTTGCTGGGCATCCTCGCACTTCCGGCTGCCAACTTGCGCCTTGCGATGCCGACAGATGGCACCTCCAAGCTAGGCACCCCCCAGCGCGATGCCTACGAGATGACCGAGGAGGCATTCGGCCCGGGACGCAATGCTCCGATGATCGCTTTCGTCGACGTCGCGAACGTCGCCGAGCAAGACCGCCTGCCTGCATTCCAGCAGATTCTGCAGGAATTCAATGACACCGAAGGCGTCGTCAATGCCCAGATCGTGGCAACCACCGACTCCCAAGATGCCGCGCAGATCATAATCACCCCGTCCACCGGCGCGACCGATGAGGAAACCACCCAGACCTTGGAGCGTCTGCGTGATTACCAGGGCGAGTTCAGCGAAAATACCGGCGGTAGCTACGGCATCACCGGCATTACCCCAATCTTCGATGACATTTCGCAGAAGCTTTCCGACGTCCTGGTCCCCTACATCGCCATCGTCCTGGGCCTCGCCTTCCTGGTGCTGCTATTGGTATTCCGCTCCATCTGGGTACCGCTGATTGCCGCGGCCGGCTTCGGCCTATCAATGGCCGCCACATTCGGCATCACCGTCGCTATCTTCCAGGAAGGCATGTTCGGCATCATCGATGACCCACAGCCACTTCTTTCCTTCCTGCCGATCATGCTCATCGGCCTGACCTTTGGCTTGGCGATGGACTACCAGGTCTTCCTGGTTACCCGCATGCGTGAGGGATTTGTCCACGGCAAGACGGCCGGCAACGCCACCTCCAACGGATTCAAGCATGGCGCTCGCACCGTGACCGCGGCGGCGTTGATCATGATCTCCGTGTTCGCGGCCTTCATGCTCATCGACCTCCCCTTCATTAAGACCATGGGCTTCGCGCTGGCAGTCGGCGTCTTCATGGATGCCTTCGTCGTGCGCATGATGCTGATTCCGGCCACCATGTTCCTGCTCGATGACAAGGCGTGGTGGATGCCGAAGTGGCTGGAGAAGATTCTGCCCAACCTCGATGTAGAAGGAGAAGCCCTGAGCGCACAGCGTGAAGAACTCCAACAATTCCAGCGCGATAAGGTAGAAGCAAAGTCCACCGGAAAAGGAGCATAAAAATGGCGAGCTTGCGGGAAGCAAAAAAACGGGCCACGCGCCACGCCATCGCAGATTCTGCCGCACGCCTGGTGCTCGCTGAAGGAGCGGAAAAACTCACCGTGGCGCGCATTGCGGAGGTCGCCGGGGTCTCCCCACGTACCTTCCACAACTACTTCACCTCTGCTTCCGATGCGCTTTTGTTTTTCACCGCAAGCGTCCTTGAGTCCTTCTCGGAAAATATCGACGAGCTCTATCCCGAGGCTGACATCAACGAGTTCTTTGAGCACCTAGTCTCGGATATTCTGGAATCCGAGGACGAAAACCTGCATTCGATTGCTACCTTGGTGGCCATCGGCGAGAGTCTCGAAGGGCTTAGCCACACTGCCGAAGAGCGTCAACGCTACGAGTCTTGTGCCGAAGACATCCTGAAGTCCTTCAGCACGCGAATGGCCGACTTTTCCGAAAGAGAAATGCGCGTCATTTTGACTGCCCATGGCGCGGCCGCACGCCTTGCCCTGATGGAAATCAATGCCGCAGAAAAGGAAGGCCATGCTTTGAGCATTGAAGAAAAGAAGCAAATCGTCAGCGAATGCCTTGCAGCGCTGAAAAAGATTTCCTAATCGATTTCTCAAGCACTGCGCTTTCCTGCAGTTCACTGAAAATTCACCCCGGACCGGCGGCGACACCTGCCGGTACCGGGGTACTGTCGTATAAGTCGTGTTTTCCGCCCACAGGCCTCGCTCCTCCGGGCAAAGATAGACCTTCCTGTCAGCGCATGTTCGCATGCATCCCTCGAGTAAGTTTGGAGTGTTCACAGTGGAGATTGCGATTCTGGGCGGCGACGGTTTCTGTGGATGGCCAGCATCCCTCTATCTGTCCGACCAGAGCCATGACGTCATCATCGTGGATAATCTCTCACGCCGCGCTATCGACGAGGAACTCGGCGCGAGTTCGTTAACCCCCATCGTCTCGATTGAGGAACGCATCGCGGCATGGCATGAGGTCTCCGGCAAGACCATCGCTTTCCACAACTTGGACGTTGCTCAGGACTACGACGCTTTGCTCGACTTCCTGGTAACTGAACAACCGGATGCAGTAGTGCACTTTGCTGAGCAGCGCGCTGCTCCTTATTCCATGAAGAATTCGCGTACCAAGCGTTACACGGTGGATAACAACATCAACGCCACCCATAACCTGCTGGCCGCCATCGTGGAATCCGGCCTCGACATCCACGTGGCTCACCTCGGCACCATGGGCGTCTACGGCTACGGCACCGCGGGCATGGAAATCCCGGAAGGCTACCTCGACGTACAGGTCAAGGTGAAGGGCCAGGAGCCAATCGAGCAGTCCATCCTCTACCCTTCCAACCCAGGCTCGGTCTACCACATGACCAAGGTGCTGGATCAGCACCTTTTTGCCTACTACGTCAAGAACGATGAGCTGCGCGTCACCGACCTACACCAGGGCATCATCTGGGGTACTCACACCGAGCAAACACTTAAAGACGAGCGCCTCATCAACCGCTTCGACTACGACGGCGACTATGGCACGGTGCTCAACCGCTTCCTCATCCAGGCAGGTATCGGTTACCCGCTGACTGTCCACGGCACCGGTGGCCAGACCCGCGCTTTCATCCACATCCGCGACATGGTCCGCTGCATCGAATTGGCTCTGGAGAATCCGCCGGCCAAGGGCGAACGCGTAAAGATCATCAACCAGATGACAGAAACCCATCGCGTGCGCGACCTTGCAGAACTCGTCGCCGAGCTTTCCGGTGCGAAGCTCGCCATGGTGCCGAACCCGCGCAAGGAATCGGCAGAAAACGAGCTGCACGTTTCCAACAACACCTTCTTGGAACTTGGCCTTGAGCCAACTACCTTGAGCGAGGGGCTCCTCCACGAGATCGAGGAGGTAGCAAGGCGCTACGCGGACCGCGTGGATCGCTCCAAGATTCCAGCGCAGTCGCTGTGGACGAAGCAGCAACAGGTTGGAATTCCGGAGGAATTCCTCGACAAGGCCGCTCACTAACCCCACTTTTAAACCGTGCGCATCGCAATCGTTACCGAGGTCTTTCTCCCGAAGATCGACGGAGTAGTCACCCGCCTGACCAAGACCCTAGAGCAGCTTGCTCTTCTAGGCCACGAGGTAAAAATTTTCGCCCCGGGCAGTCCTCCGAAAAGTTTTGCAGGCTTTGAGGTTTCCCCGATCCCGAGCCTTTCCTTACCGGTCTACCCGGAGATCAAATTCGGTCTTCCAACTTGGGGATTCTTCAGGGAAATCCGCGAATGGGACCCAGACGTAATTCATGCCGTCAACCCCATTTGGACTGCCGCACTAGGCGTCTTCGCTGCCCGGCGCGATGCGGTCCCGCTGGTGGCAAGCTTTCACACCAACGTCCCGGAATATGTTGACGCTCTCGGCATCGGGTGGACACGCCCGCTGACAGAGCATGCGATCACCTACCTACACAACCAGGCCGCGGTGAACCTGTGCACGTCTGCCCCCATGGTGGATAAGGCCCGCACGATTGGGATGCACAACGTGAAGTTGTGGCCCAAGGCCGTAGACACTCAGACCTATCACCCGAAAAAATCCACACCAGTCATGCGTGAGCGCCTCAGCGCAGGCAACCCCGACGCCCCGCTTCTTACCTATATCGGCCGCATTTCCAAAGAAAAGGACCTGGAGCGGCTCGCCAACGTAACAAAACTCGTGCGCCAGGAAGTACCCGCGGCACGCTTGGCCATCGTGGGCGCTGGCCCCTATCTGGAGCAGCTCAAGAAGTCCTTCGACCCCGAAGTCACTGTCTTTACCGGCTATTTGTCCGGCGAAAAGCTCGCGCAAGCATTCGCTTCCGGTGACGTTTTCCTCTTCCCCTCAGCGACGGAGACTTTAGGCTTGGTTGCCCTTGAATCCTTTGCTGCCGGAGTGCCTGTCATCGGTACAAACGCCGGCGGCATCCCTTTCGTCATCGACGAAGGCGAAACCGGTCACCTCATCGATCGCGATGCTTCCGACGCCGAATGGGCCGCAGCTGCGATTAGCCTATTGACAGATCCCGCGCGACGCGCCCGCATGGGTCAGGCCGCGCGTACCGAAGCAGAGCGCTATTCATGGTTAGAATCCACAAAGGCACTCGTTGCCGCTTATGAAGAAGCGATAGATAATCCCTACCGACGCTGAGGAAGTTTCACGCCCCATGCCATTGCCACCGTTGCCACTGCCTGAAAACCAGGAAGAAATTTACTCCGCCGGCGCCTTCGTGCAAGCAGGTATCGATGCGGAATTTACAAAGCAGCTAGGCGAGGTTGAAGCGACGGAGTTCAACTTCCAGCCTTCCCCGAGCGCTGATGGGACTACCGAATTGGACCAAAAGGTCCAGGTTCGCTTCAACACTGCGCAGGGAATACGCGATTTTCCAGGCATGCGCCTTGCCACCATCAAGGATGGCATTCTCACCTGGTGCGCGGAAGGTGCGCGTCAAGCGCCCATCGCGGAGTTCCACGAACCGCAACCTTTCGAGTTCTCACTGCTTAATATCGCGCGCTTTCTCGTGGGCAACGCCCCGGTCGCCCGGGTACCGCAGGGCGATCACGACGCCGTGGTGGCCATTGCGTTCAACAGTCTTCCGCACGATACGGCCAGCACTATCTCCTTAGGACTTGAGCGTTTCAGCGGCGGCATCGACGAGCGCTTGGCCTTGCTGAACCTCGCGCAAGCGCGCCGGCTCGAAGCTGATTCCGCGCCGGGTAACGCCAAGGGCGGCGCCACAGCGGAGACAATCACGCTCAGCGATGGCACCAGCGTGCATTTGAGCGCCAAGGATGCACCGGGTGGCCAGCGCATCGTTGGCATCCGCAAGGCCCATTCGGGTGTGCTGCCAGAGCACGTGCTTGCCGACGCCCATTTCACCGCCGTTGAGCACCAGTTCTACCTGGAGTCGCGCTTTCCTGATGCCGCCGTGCAGTTTGATGCCGCGACGGCCACCGCGATGCTTTCTACCTCGACCGGTTCGACGCCCGTCGATGCTCATCTCATCGCAACGGTCGACTCCGATGAGTTCACGTGGGCGTGGGCTGATCCGGACTATGCGGGCACGCATTCCGCACGCGCTTCCTTCAACTTGCAGCGCTTCGGGCGCGATAACTGCGTCCCAGATCTTGTCCGGCCTTGCCTACCAATGGAGTGGGCGAAGGACGCCTTTCTTCCGCAGATTGCGATGCCCATCCTCGGCGCATGGACTTTGCTGACCGTACAGCTGGGGGAAAAGACCGGTATCCTCCTAGCGAGCTCGCCTACGCTGACGTTGCCTGCCCCTACTCCGGAAGTTGCCGAGGCAGTGCTGGCCGTCGACCTTCCTGCAGGCTGCGACGCCGAACGCGCCCGTGCCGCTTACGCCGCTAACCGCGGCGTCGCCAGTTGGTAAAGCATTAGTGCCAGCATCTAGGCGTTGGCGATAACCTCGCGGAATTCGGCGGCCTCTCCCGCTGCGGGGAACGCGGCATCATGCGTTTTATCTACCAGGACCGCACGCACGCCTTCGACAAAATCTGGCCGGCGCAACATGTGCTTGCCCAAAGCCAGCTCCATGCGCAGGGCCTCACGGACGTCTTTCGCTTTGGCTTCCCCAGCGAAAAGTTCTGTAGCCGCAACCAAAGATGAAGGGCTAGCCTTTTCGGTAAGTTTTGCAAAGACCTCTGCCAGCTGCGGATGGGCAGGAAGCGCTTGCTTGATATCGGCCCATGTATCAAAGGCAAAGACTTCATCGATGTCATCAATGAGCTCTGCTAGCTCTGGTTTACCTTCCGGTTTAATCGCGTGCTTTTCTGCAGCGGCATCGACGCCTACGGCAATAACATCATCGATGAATGCCTGGGGGCTTTCGATGACGTGCGTCGCCAAGCCAGCCCAGAGCATATCTGCGGCATACATACGGTAGCCGCTAAGGCCCCAAAACTTTGCCAGTGCGGGATCGGATTTTCCACGGGTGCCAATCATGCGTTGGGCCATGTAGGCGACACCGACGTCAGTGATGTAGCCAATTGCCATCTCTGGCATCGAAGCAAATGCTTTGTCGGTGACGATTCGGTGCGAACCGTGGGCGGAAATTCCTAGTCCGCCTCCCATGACGACGCCGTCGATAACGGAGATATAGGGCTTGGGATACTCGGCGATATCACCATTCAGTTTGTACTCTTTTTCAAAGAATTCATCCACTTGTCCCCAACGTTCCTCCAAGACTCCGTCGCGGGCGGCACGCACGTCACCTCCAGCACAAAAGGCCTTGGGGCTTCGCGAGTGAACCAGCACTTGTTGGACATTTTCGTCCTCGCGCCACTGGGAAAGAGCTTGGCGAATAATGTCAAGCATCTCAGGATTTAAACTATTGAGCGCGCGCGGCCGATCCAGCTCGATAACTCCGGTATGGTTGCGAACTGATACTTTCACTGGCTCGGCGTGAGAACTTGTTTCTACAGCACTATTATTCTCAGACATGCCCTCCAGTGTGGCATATCACATTAGATACGGCTACCCCGATAAATCACAGATTGGTGGACGATTTGGCCCCGCAGCTCATTGCACTAGACATGGACGGCACTCTCTTAAACCCAGAGGGTCAACTTCCACATGACTTTGCGGAACTTAAGGCACTCGCTGCCGAAAATGAGTCCGTTCTAATCCCGGCGTCGGGCCGCCAGCTTGCCACCTTGCAGAAGATGTTCCCCGACTTTGACGCCTTCATCGCCGAAAACGGTGCGGTGGTCATGCGCGACAATGAGATCATTGCGTCCTTTCCCCTACCCGCTGCAGCTGTGCGTCGCGTTCTAGCGGCATCGTCTGAGTTCCCTGCGGAGCACACGTTGGTTCTGTGCACCCCGGAGCGCGCGTTTATTAAACGCGATATCCCAGAGCACGCGGTTCAGGAAATCACCAAGTATTACAGTGCGGTTAAGTGGGTGGAGTCCCTCGATGAGGTGCCGCTCGATAACGTCATTAAAATTGCGGCCTACTGTAAGGACGGCTCGGAGACCAACCTCGCGCCCAAGGTTCGGGAGGCTGTTCCCGAGCAGACCGTGGCTATCTCCGGCAAGGTCTGGCTCGACGTCATGGCGGACGGCGTCGACAAGGGCAAGGCGTTGACTGCTATGGCCAAGCTTAGCGACGTCGCGCTTTCCGAGACCGCCGCCTTCGGTGATTTCTTAAACGACTATGAGCTTTTGCGTGCCGCGGGCCTAGCGGTAGCAATGGAAAACGCGCATCCACAGTTGAAGGAGATCGCAGATATTATCGCCCCGTCCAATGCAGACAACGGTGTGTCCACGGTTCTGCGCAAGCTGTTCGCGGAGTCTGCTACCAGCAATTTAGGCACAAGTTAGGTTGCCCAAATAAGGGTGAGTACTCTTCCCCATTTTTTAGGATTCATTTACCAACGCGGGCTAGAATAACCCAGTTGCTAGCCACTATTTCCCTGGAGAATGTTTTGAAACAGTTTTTGAGGTCCCTCCTCGGCCGACCAGCGCAACAGGCTCAGGAGGCCCCGCAGAAACCGGTATATCAACCAGTGGCGGATAACAAGGATCACAACAACGATCCAAAGAAGGCAGAGCCACAAGTCAAGGGTTCGCAGGACAAGTCTGCGAACATGCCTTCCCAGGCTAAGTCTGCCAAGGCAAACTCCTCTAAGCCAGCACAGCAGAAGCAGTCCGAACAGAAGCAGCCTGAGCAAAAGAAGTCGACTTCTGCCCCTAAGAAGCCGGAGAACTCTAAGCCTGCCGCTGCCCCTAACAAGCCGGCCGCACAAAACAAGCCTTCCGCAGCATCGGGCAAGCTTGACACTTCCAACGCCAAGCCAGGCAATACGGTACCGAAGCCAAGTGCGCCAGCCCCTACACAAGGTTCTGCTGAATCTAAGCCGCAGCCAGATCCTCAGAAGAAGCAGACTGATTCCAAGGCTCCAGCAAAGCCAGCTCCGAAGAACACCAAGAATGCTCGTCTGGTCTACCCACCTCAGGAAAAGGGCGCTGCAAACAAGCCAGCATCAGCTTCCCAACAGAAGACCGAGGCAAAGCAATCTCCTGCCGCTCCCAAGGGCGTAGCGCCGAAGAACTCTACACCTAAGAATTCTGCAGATTCCGCAGCCTCCTCATCCAAGGATGCGAAGGCCAACAAGCCTGCTGCAGAAAAACCAAAGCAGTCTGCACAAAAGGCACAGCCGACGCAGCCCCCAAAGCAAGCACCTCAGAAGTCTCAGCCTGCCCAGCAACTTAAGCCAAAGACTTCTCAAGCTCCTCAGCAGAAAACTGCCGCTGCGAAGCCTCAGCCCGCTCAACAGCAGAAGCCACAAACTGCGCAGCAACAGAAGCTGGCGCAAAAGCAGGCCAGCCAACCCCAAAAGACTCCTGCTCAAAAGCCGATAAGCCCGAAGTCTCTGCCTGCCAAGAATGTGCAGCCAGGCGCCAAGGCTCAGCCAAGCAATAAGCCTCAGCAGCCTGCACAGAAGTCTGCACAGCAAAAGCCCCAGCCACAGCCGCAGAACCAGAACCAGTCTGGTTCTGCTCAAAAGCAACAGCTAAAGTCAGCTCCGCTACCAAAGAATGCTGCACAAAAGCCACAGCAGCAGGCTCAGCCAGCTCCGAAGGCTTCTGTTCAGAAACCAATTCAGTCGAAGCCGTCGGCACCGCAGGCTAAGTCTGCTGAGAAGCCAGCCGAGAAGCCTAAGCCTGCTGCGAAGTCTGCACCACAGACCGAGCAAAAGTCAGGCAAGAAGCCGCAGCCGTCTCAACCGAAAAAGAACACTGACGGCGCTGGCGGTGCTGGTCGCGCTGCTGGCGCTGCTGCAGCGGCAGGCGCAGCTGGTGCCGCAGGCGCAGCAGGTGCTTCCGCAGCAAAGTCTCCGTCGGCGAAGGCACCAGCGGCCGATCAAGAAATCAAACGTGCGCTCGCACGCCGTTCCCAGCCGGTTGGCACTCCTACCCCGCAGCAGATGAAGGCGCCGAAGCCATCACGCGAGGCGCGCAGAAACTCTGATCAGCACGACGATGCTGGCAAGGGTTCGGCAACTGCTAAGACAGCCGCCGCTGGTGCTGTGGCTGGTGCGGCAGCAGGCGCGGCTAGTGCTTCCACGGCGTCGGCAAGCGAGGCTCCAAAGAAGACCTCCTACGTGCAGCCGCCGCAGAAAGCATCGCAGCCAAAGCAAGACTCCAAACCGGCAAAGCCGGTGATGGTGGACCGCTTCCCGCACGAACCGGAAGCGTTGAAGACCCCGCACGATAGCAAGGAAGTAAAGCGCACTAAGCGCGCACGCCTGCGCCAGGTTAAGGGCCTTGACGGCCTGCGCGGCTTAGCCGTTCTTGCTGTGGTTATCTACCACTTCTTCGGCGACGTGCTGCCTGGTGGTTACCTTGGCGTGGACATGTTCTTCGTGCTCTCCGGCTTCCTCATCACCTCCCTGCTGGTGCGTGAGTTCCGTGTGAGCGGTCGAATCAGCCTGAAGGACTTCTGGGTACGTCGATTCCGCCGCATCCTGCCCGCAGCGCTGACCGTTTTGATTATCTGTACTGCCATCGTGGCCCTCATCGGCGGCGATATCGCAGTCGGTATCCGTGAGCAGTTCCTGGGCACGTTCTTCTTCGTCAACAACTGGACGCAGATTGCCACCTCCCAGTCCTACTTCGCGGACAATGAGATCCAGGTCTTTGCCCACTACTGGTCCTTGGCCGTAGAAGAGCAGTTCTACGTCATCTGGCCGCTGCTTATCTTTGGTGTCTTTGCCATCTCCCGCCGTCAGCCGCGCCGTCTGCCAATCGCAGTCTCGCTGCTGCTGGCTATCGCCTCCGGCGTAGCAATGTGGCTGATTTACGCCCCGGGCCAAGACCCAACCCGCGTGTACTACGGCACCGATACCCACGCCTTCGGCCTGCTCATCGGTGCTATTCTGTCTCTGATTGTTACTAGCACCAAGTCCCACCCGAAGGCAGATTCTTGGCCAAGCCCTGGTAAGTCTGAGCAGGTAATGGCCGGTGTCATCGGCACCTTCGCCTTGGCAGGCTACATCGCGCAGCTGTTCCTCATGCCGGACGATGCTGATTTCACCTACCGCGGCGGCCTCATCCTCACCAGCGTTCTCGGCGCACTGATGATCTGGGGCGTTATCCGTGAGTTCGGTCCGCTCAAGTGGATCTTCAGCACCGCCGTCATGCGTTGGCTCGGCCAACGCTCCTTCTCGCTGTACCTGTGGCACTGGCCGGTCGTGATGATTTTGCGCGCGATTTTCGACGGAAACCACTCCTCCGACAAGCCGTGGATTCTGGGCCTTGTCGCGGTACCGATCTCTTTCTTGCTGGCAGAGCTTTCCTACCAGTTCGTGGAGAATCCTTTCCGCCGCGGCGGTTACAAGAAGACGTGGACTGGCTACTGGGCGGCCCGCCCATCGATGTCCGAGATGAAGGACGGATTTGCCAAGGCCTTTTGGCCGCTCGTGCCGTTGATCGTCGTCGCTTCCCTAGTGGGCGTGGGCTACGCGCTGGCGACCTCCAGCGATAAGTCTGAGCTGGAGCAGCAGCTCGAGCAACTGCAGAAGCAGAACAAGTCCACGCAAAACGGCAGCCCAGCGCCTGCTGCCGCACCAAGCACGCAGACGGAAAAGACGCGTCGCCCGATGCCAACCGGCAATGAAATTACCGCCATCGGTGACTCGGTGATGCTCGCAGCCTCCGAGGCGCTGCAACAACGCTACCCAGGCATCTACATCGACGCTGAGGTCTCCCGCCACTACAGCGCTGCCCCACCAATCATCGAGCAGCTGAAAGCAGCTGGCGACCTGCGCTCCACGGTCTTCCTTGGCTTCGGCACCAATGGCCCGGCATTCCCTGACCAGATTCAGGAAGTCGTGGACCTCATCGGCCCAGACCACACCATCGTGATGGCAGTTCCCTATGGCGACCGCGAATGGATGGCACAGTCTCAAAGCGACGTCATCGACGCTGCGAAAAAGTACGACAACGTCTACCTCGCTGACTGGTGCACCCACGCACAGAACAACCCAAACTTGCTCTATTCCGACGGCATTCACCCGCTTCCGGAAGGCGCCTCGGAATACGCCCTGGCGTTCCACTACGCCTTGTTGCAGTACTCCAACTACGACAAGAACTTGGATTCCAAGTGCCAGATCTAGAAGTTCTTGAGCCAAAGCTCCTAGAACGCAAAAGGCGGACGGTCTCTTACAACGGACTGTCCGCCTTTTCGTTTGCCTAACGCTTGAGCCGAAATTTTCGTTATCATGTTTTTGGATTTATGTAGGAAATTGCACACACGAGGAACTTCCTGTTGACAGCTCCACGCAAGGAATGGATTTGGTTGGCCGCCACGGCAACGCTTGCGCTAGTCGCCGCAATAGTTGTAATTCTCGGCTGGGACAGCCTCCCAGACCCGCTACCCAAGCATTTCAATGGTCGAGGCGAACCTGATGCATGGATGCCAAAGACCTATCGCAATGCAATTGGTTTTGCTGTGCTTGTTCCTATTATTCTGACGATTGTTTCAGCCATGACTATCGGCACAACGCAGCAAGGCACTAAGACGGCTGCAACGAGCTACTCACAATCCACAGAAGTTGATGTCGAGCGTAGCCGTGCTCACTCCGCTGCTATCCTTCCCACGTTAAGCTTTTGGTTCTTCGCCCTAACGGCGATCTGCACGGCGTTCGCGCTCACTGGAATCTTTCTCAGCGGCCCTAGACCACTAATTTTCCCCTGCTTAGTCGTTGCCATCCTTGTGGCTTGCGTCTGGCTCGTGTTCAGGTTGAATAGCATAAATAAAAAGCTGGATGAACAATTTCCTGACTCCTCTACAGCGGGCAAGCTTCGTTACGGATTGTTCTACTACGACCCCACAGATCCCCGCGCGATGGTGCCCCTTCCCAGCGGTTCTTCCCAATTCAACTTTGGGCAGAAAAATTCCTGGTTTATCCTCGCTGGGCTCTTAGTACCTGCGGCCCTATTGATTATCCTTCTTAGCGTCGCGGCCTAGATTGCCCAAATAAAAAAAGTCCGCCTCCCTGCGCTGCGTGGTTGTATACACGGTGCAGGGAGGCGGAATGCTTTTAAGCAAGTGCCTTAGGACTCGACCTTGTACTCGGCCATGCGGTCCCACTCGGTCTTACCGTCGATGTGGACGTTGATGATTTCTGGGGTCTCAAGCAGGTACTTCGGGAACTCCTCGCAGGAGCGCTTGAAGTGCTCGCCCTCGACGTGCTCGACGTCCTTGCCATCAGCATAAGCCTCAACGAGGAGGAAGCGCTGACGGTCCTCCGGATCACGGTACCAATCAAAGTTCAGGCAACCCGGCTCCGCATTACATGCCTGGGTGTACCAGTCGATCTCGTCGAGGAAGGTTTCTGCGTATTCAGGCTTTACGTGGAATTTTACGTTAATCAAAATCATGAGCCCCATCGTACGTATGTGTATTTTCGTCCGCCACGATGCAGCACAAAAGCATGGTTCGGGCAGATTTTGACAGCGAAAGCCGGCACCACCCGGAACGCTTTCAGCCAGATGAGCCGATTAATATATTGTGTAGGAAGCCTCTTTAGAAAGGCCCCTATCCTCCTGTGACTACGCAAATCTCTTTGGACGAAGGCCGCGCGCTGTGGCGTCGGAGGCTTCGCCGATGGATTGCACTCGCGGTTTTTATCGTTGTCTGTGGGGTCGTTTTGGGTATCAGTACGATTCTGCTCAAAGAAGCAGCCCGCAACTGGGCCGATTACCACGCCGCCCGCCCATTGTGCGAGCGCGAGGTGCTAAAGCAGGCAAAGATTCCGGAGCGCGCCACGTTCCTTACTGAGACCATCCCTGAGACCGATTCAAAGATCAGCGCACCCATGCGCGTTTACACCGCCCACGGTGATGTCATCTTCATCAACGATGAGGGCGTTGAGGATGAAGGCACCTATGATTGCTTGGTGAGTTTCCGTACCCATAGCCTTGTCACGAGCCGCGCCGAAGTCTCTGGCATTGCCCCTGCTGCCCTAGTGGAGGCTTCATGAGTTCGCTGGCGAATGAACTAAGCGCTAGGCGACGCCGTCAAAAACTCGGCGTCGCTCTTCTTGTGGTGGGAGCGATCGTAGTGACTGCATTGTCGCTAACCCGCTCAATTTCGTTGATTCGAGCGCCACGCTAGCAGGCGTAGAGCCGGCCGCATTAGCTAGTTAAAAAAGTACTCGGCGAGGTAGACAAAATTGCCATCGAAGCTGGTGGCTACGCCGAAGTGCTTGCCCTGTGCTGGGGTAACCGGTACGTCTCGGTTGAGCCAGTTGAGGCGGTCATGGGCTTCCTGAACGGTCAGGCGGTAAACGTTGCCGCTGCCCTCATTCAAGTGTGTGCGGCCGTCACCGACGTTGCTGCGGTAGGTAAGAGCACCAGCCGCGCCCTGGTCAGCCCATTCCTGAGCGATGTTGCGAGCGTTCCGATCCTCAACGTGGCCCTGCTTGCGAAGATGCTCAGTGGTGGCGCCGACGAGGTGGTGAGCTACCTCCGGAGCTGGCTGCTTGATAAACGGCGGAAGCTGGATGTTGTACTGCTTTGCAAGGTCATAAGCCTGTGGTGGCAGTTCGACCTGTGGGACGCCAGCTGGAATGAACTGGGAGCTGCCAGCGGTGACATCTGCCGGGATGCCCGCAGGAATCTGGGAAGAGAAATCCGGGAGCTGAGCTTGTGCAGGAGCCAAGCTGCCGGCTGCGAGAGTAAGGGCGATGGAAACGGGGAGAATACGGCGCGTTAGTTTCATGTCCTCCACCGTGCCACACCTTGGGGCGAGCTGAATAGTATTAGGCAGTGCTGAAAGCGAGATCGCAATAGCATTGTTATCTACGCCTTCTTAGCCTTCGAGCTTCTCGCCAAGCTCTAGCCACTCCATCTCAAGCTCCTCGCGCTGAGAGGTTACTTCCTTCAGCTTGCCGTCTAGTTCGGTTAGCTTCGCAGTGTCGATGTCGCCCGCGCCTGCCACCTCGGCCATCTCGGCGTTGAGCTTGGTGGCTTGCTCGTCGAGCTTGCCCATTTTGCGCTCCAAGGCATTCATCTTCTTGGTCAGCTCGCGTTCCTCTTGGGAGGACAGGCGCTTGGTAGATTCCTTCTTGGCGCTTCCTGCGCCATTACCGCTACCGTCGGGAGCAGAATCCTGTTTCGTGCTTTCGCCGAGGTTGACCACGCCTGCGGGCTGAGCCGCGTCGAGGGCGGCGCGGCGGCGCAGGTATTCGTCAATGCCGCCTGGCAAGTTGGTGAGTTTTCCGTCGCCAAAAAGCGCATACGTATTATCCGCAATGCGCTCAATCAAGTAACGGTCGTGCGAGATAACCACCATCGTGCCCGGCCAAGAATCGAGCAAGGACTCCAGTTCCTGGAGAGTGTCGATGTCGAGGTCGTTGGTTGGCTCGTCGAGCAGCAGCACGTTTGGCTCTGCCATCAACACGCGCGTTAGCTGGAGACGGCGACGCTCACCACCGGACAAGTCACCCACCGGGGTGCGCTGGCGCTTAGCGGAAAAGCCCAGGCGTTCTGCAAGCTGCGAGGCGGACAATTCTTTCTTGCCCAGTTGGACGTAGGTGGCCACGTCCTCCACGGCGTCGATTAGCCGGCGCTGCGGATCAAGGTCATCGAGTTCCTGGCGCAGCCAGCCCAGACGTACCGTCTGCCCCTCAATGCGCTTGCCCGCAGCGAGTGGATGTTCGCCAGCCAGGGCGCGCAGCAGCGTGGTCTTGCCTGAACCGTTCACGCCGACCAGTCCGATGCGCTCACCCGGGGCCAAGCGCCACGTGAGGTGGTCAACGAGTTCGCGGCCATCCGGCGTCGCAATCGTGGCATCCTCAAGTTCAATGACCACGCGACCTTGGCGCTGCTTGGAAAAGGCCATGAGCTCAACCTTGTTGCGCGGTGCTGGGACATCAGCGATGAGTGCCTCTGCAGCTTCCACGCGGTAGCGTGGCTTCGAGGTACGCGCCGGCGCACCGCGGCGCAGCCATGCTAGCTCCTTACGCGCCAGGTTCTGGCGGCGCTGCTCCATCGCATCGGCCTGACGGGCACGCTCGGCGCGGGCATAGATCCAGTCGTTGTATCCGCCCTCATAAGGATCGACCACGCCGTCGTGCACCTCCCACGTGGTGGTTGCCACGGTATCGAGGAACCAGCGGTCGTGGGTGACTACGACAGCTGCGATCTTGCGCGCCAGGAGATGCTGTGCCAGCCACTGCACGCCTTCCACGTCCAGGTGGTTGGTCGGTTCGTCGAGCACGATCAAGTCAAGCTCCTGGACCAAGGCAGCGGCCAGGTTAACGCGGCGGCGCTCGCCACCAGACAGAGAACCCACCGGCGTATCTAGGCCCAGTTCCACGATTCCGAGGCCGCCCAAAACGTCGCGCACCTTGGCATTCGAGGCCCATTCGAAGGTCTCGAGGCCGAGCGGTTCGATGATGACCTTGGCGATGGTCAGGGCGTCATCAAGCTCAAAGCGCTGGGTCACCACGGCCATGCGCAGGTCAGAATTGTGGGACACACGCCCCTCGTCCGGTGGCTCGATACCGGTGAGCACCTCCAGCAGCGTGGTCTTGCCGCCGCCATTCACGCCAACGATTCCGATGCGGTCCCTGCTTTGAACACCCAACGACACCCCGTTGAGCAGCGTCTGCAGACCGAAAGATTTGGAAACTTTTTCCAGGTTAATAAGGTTCGCCATAACGTTTAACCATCTTAGTGCCTAGCGCGCAGTTACCCCCTCACCACCTCAGACTATTGCAAATGAAAATTACTCTAAATAGTCTAAACGGGTATGAAGAAATCTGCGCTATCTATCCTTGCCGCTGTCTCCGCAACAACACTCCTTGTCACTTCCTGCTCCAAGCCCGCTGATGAGCAGGCCCCGGCCAACGATGCCGCGACTGAATCGCACGAACACGAGGGCCACGATCACGAGCACGATCATGAAGGCCACCATCATGAACACGATGGAATGGAGGCCGGCGAGGGCGAGACCGAAGTTGCTCAGTTACCCAATCGCCTGGTCATCTCCCACGAAGGCGGCTTGAAGACCTACGACGCCAAAACCGGCAAGGTCATCGAGGAAGAGGAAATGCCTGCCTTCCTGCGCCTGTCCAACGCTGGCGATGACCGCCACGTCATGGTCACCAAAGGCGATAAGTTCCTAAGCTTCGACTCCGGCCTCATCACCAAGCCGCACGGCGATCACAAGCACTACTACACCGCCGAGCCTAAGCTTTCCGACGCCGAGATCGAGGCGCCGCACGCCGGCCATGTGGTCCACCACGACGGTTTTACCGCCCTCTTCTCTGACGGCGAAGGCACCGCACAGGTCTTCCCAACCGACCAGGCTGGCGATCCGAAAGACATCAAGACCTTCGAATCCGGCGCAGCACATCACGGTGTTGCCGTTCCGCTCAAGGACGGCTCCGTCGTCATGACCAAGGGCACCGAGGATGAGCGCCACACCATCCAGCATCTATCCAAAGACGGCAAGGTCCTGACCGAGACCACCAAGTGCCCAGGAGTTCACGGTGAGGCTACCGCCGGAAACGGCAAGCTTTTCTTCGGCTGCGAGGACGGCCCAGTTGTCTTCGACGGCAAGGAGTTCCACAAGATCGACGTTTCCGCCTACGCGGGCAAAGACGGCTACCAGCGCTCCGGCAACTCCGCCGGCTCTGAGGAATCCGACGTCATCTTGGCTGACAACAAGACCGAAAAGGACGCCGAGTTCGAGCGCCCAACCTCTGTCTCCCTCATCAACACCAAGGATTACTCCGCCAAAAAGGTTGACCTCGGTTCCTCCTACTGGTTCCGTTCCCTGGCCCGCGGCCCGCTGGGAGAGGCCCTCGTGCTGACTTATGACGGCAAGCTCAACGTCATCGACCCAGAGACCAGCGAGATTACCAAGAAGATCGACGCCATCTCCGAGTGGCGCGAGAACGAAGAATGGCAGCTGCCTGGACCGATCCTCAAGGCCGAAGACGGCTACGCATTCGTCACCGATGCCAACAAGAAGGAACTCGTTGTCATCGACCTCTTCGAGGGCAAGGAAGTAAACCGCTTCAAGCTGGACATCAAGCCAACCGAGATGGCTGTGCTCTAGATAAACAAAAGCTGCAGTGAGGGGACTTTGCCCTCCTGCAGCTTTTACTTTTAATAACACCCTAAATTACTTCGATTCCTGGTGCCGGCGAGGTGGTCACAATGCCACGGGTGCCCTTGTTATCGAACATCACTTGGGCCACGACTTCACCAGCGGTCTCCTCGTCCTCGCAGAGGAAGGCACAGGTAGGACCAGAGCCAGATACGATTCCAGTCAGCGCACCGGCGGCCATTCCAGTGTCCAGAATCTTGCGCAGGTCTGGGCGCAAAGAAAGAGCTGCCGCTTGCAGGTCATTGCGCAGCACCTTTGCGAGAGCCTCGGGACGCCCGCTCATCAGCGCCTGCGCCACCGCGGAAGTGTCCATGGTGGGGTTGCTGCCCTTCCCCGCTGCGCGAAGCTCATCAATCTTGGCAAAGACGGCCGGAGTGGACAGCCCTTCCGCATTGGTGATGATGGCCCACGTATACGTTCCGCGGCTAAGCATCGGCGCCAACTTCTCGCCGCGACCCGTGCCCAGCGCCGTGCCGCCGATTAGCGTGAAGGGCACATCAGAGCCTAGGCGCGCTGCCAGTGTTAGAAGTTCTTCTTCACTTACAGCGCCGAAGTCAGCAAATGCGTGAGCGGCCAGGCGCAATGCCGCGGCCGCATCCGCAGAACCGCCCGCCATGCCGCCGGCGGCGGGAATCCCCTTTTCTAGCTGCAACTTGACCTTGGGCAAGGCAAGCTCGCGCTCGCCGCGTACTGCATCCGCTACCGCTTCAACGGCTCGCCATGCCAAATTCTTGTCATTTTCCGGCACGCCTGCGGCATAGGTACCGCTCGCGCGCAGTTCCTGCACGACTGGGCCCGTGGTCATCGCTGCAGGAGTGCTATCCTCAAGCGTTTCGAGGCTAACCACATCAGAAATATTCAGCGATTGAAAGACGGTGGCGAGTTCATGGAAGCCATCGGGACGCGCCGCCTCGACTCCTAAGTGCAGGTTGACCTTCGCATGGGCGCGAGCACGAATTAACAATTCACACCTGCCAATCGGACAAAGTCTTCGGTGGCCAGCTTCTCACCACGCTGGCGCGGGTCGATGCCGGCTGCCACTAGAGCCTCTTCCGCGGCAGGGCCGCCGCCGAAGTGACCAGAGAGTGCCGCGCGCAGGGTCTTGCGGCGCTGTGCAAAGGCGGCGTCGACAAGTGGGAAAACCGCCTTGCGCGTCTCATCGTTGATAGGCCACGGCGCGTTCTCGAAGCAGTCGATGCGCACTAGACCAGACTCGATGTTCGGCGCCGGCCAGAAGACGTTCTTGCCGATGGTTCCGGCCTGCCGGACGTTGCCGTAGAAGGAAGCCTTCACCGAAGGAACGCCATAGACCTTGCTGCCAGGCTTGGCGGCAAGGCGCTCTGCCACCTCAAGCTGAACCATGACGAGTACGCGACGGATGGAGGGATAAAGTTCCAGGATGTGCAAAAGAACCGGCACCGCAACGTTGTACGGCAGATTTGCCACCAGCGCAGTCGGCTCGCCCAACTCGCCTGCCGTAATACGCAGCGCATCTTTTTCCACGAGCCGCAGGTTGCCTGCTTGCTCCGGTGCGCGCTGCGCGATGGTATCCGGCAGCTGCGCTGCAAGGCGTGGATCAATTTCTATCGCCGTAAGGTCATCGACTGCCTCAAGCAGGCCCAAAGTCAGAGATCCCAGGCCGGGGCCTACCTCAACGACGCGGTCTTCCCGCTGCAACTGCGCCGCACTAACGATGCGACGGATGGTGTTGGGATCGTGCAGGAAGTTCTGTCCCAGCTTCTTCGTCGGGGTCACGTCCAGCTTCTCGGCCAATTGGCGGATTTCCACGGGCCCGAGCAGTTTGGGTTCAGTCATGCAATTTAGAGTAGTCGAGGTTTTCCGGATACAAAGAAAGCCCGCTTCCGCGGGCTTTAAAATGGCGCTTCGAGGCGCCTAAAAAGTCTGCGTGCTTAGCGCAGCCCCAGCTTCGCGGTACAAGCAGGCCATGCGCCCCAGCCCTGCGCGGCTTGAACCTTTTCAGCTACAGCGATCTGCTGCTCACGGGTTGCCTGCCATGCTTCCGGCGCATATGCGGTGCCGCCGAAGCCAGCCCAAGTGGATGGGGTGAACTGCAGGCCGCCGGAGAAGCCGTTGCCAGTGTTAATCGCCCAGTTACCAGTTGCCTCGCACTGTGCGATGGAGTCCCAGACGGAGCCATCGGCTACGGCGGGTGCAGCTGCGCCACCAGCCTCAGGCTTCTTCGTGCCACGAGCGATGGTCGCAGCAACCGGCTCGGTAACGACCTTTTCCTTGACGACGTCCTCGGATTCCTTGGCACCATCCTTCATCACCAGCTTGCGGGTGACCTTGCGCTCACCCTTGACGGCTTCCTCGCGGATTTCCTCGGTGCCCTCTTCGAGCTCTGGGTCATCGACGTAGTTTGGCTCTGCCTCGAACTCTTCGGTGGCGTCGTAGAAGGTGGTAGAAACTTGGTCAACCTTGATGGACATGCCGTTGGTCACCGGGGTGTCCATGGCGGGGAAGACGCGGTCATCTTCATCCACACCAATGCCGCGCTCCTCGATGACGTCCTTGACGGTCTTGGCAGCAATGTTGGTGTAGGTAATCTTGCCGCCGTCGTTGATCTTGACGATCTTCGGCGACGTAACCTCCAACTCCATACCATCTTCCAGAGCGTCATCCTTTTCCACCTTCTTGTCACCGGAGGTAACAGAAGCACCGGGCTTCACGCCGCCTAGCTCACCCAAGAGATCAGAAACGGTGAGGTTGGTGGAAGAAAGCTGCTTTTCGACGCCGTCGATAGTAACGGCAACTGGCTTAGAGGTGCGCACGGTGATGTTGTCACCGTCGGCAACCTTTTCAGAAGGAGCCGGGTAAACGAGATCCTCGCCGCCGACGTTGACGCCCGCAGCTTGCAGCGCCTCATCGACGTTACCCGCGAAGGTGGCCAGCTCGACCTTGTCGCCGTTGACGTCAAGGGTGATGTCCTTCTGCGCAGAAACAGCGACGACTCCGCCCACTGCCAAAGTACCGAGCACACCACCGGTGGCAAGGCGCAGAGGCAGGGAACGGGAAGAATTGATGCGCTTAATCTGGTTCATGAAACTCTCTCATCGAAAACGGGGGGGAAGCAGAGTAAATCTTTGAATAACGATACGATAACAGCAGGATGCAGTCGAAAACGATTTTTCTACCTACACCACTTCCAACACTGCTTTCACATTTGGCACGTCCATCACCGCTGAGCAGGAAAAACTCCGAATATGAAGATCGTCACAGATTTAAGCATGAATGCTTAAATCTAACCTAGGAGAGGCCGAATACCGAAGTGAACGTCTGGTTAACCTCTTCGATCAGTGCCTCGACGCGCATGCCTCGCGCCTCAGCAATGCAGTTATACGTATGCCCGATGAAGGTCGGCTCGTTGCGTGCGCCGCGGAATGGCTCCGGAGTCATATACGGAGCGTCAGTTTCCACCAGCAGCTGGCCTGCCGGCGCGGCGGCTGCCGCCGCGCGCATCTCTTCGTTGCGTTTAAAGGTCACGTTGCCGGCAAAAGACAACACCCAGCCGCGCTCGAGTGCTTCCTTCGCCACATCAAACGGCGAGGAGAAACAGTGCAACATGACATTCTCGGCGTCGCCAAGCACCCGCAACAGGTCCGCATCCGCCTCGCGGTTGTGGATCATCAAGACCTTACCGGTTTCCTTGGCCAGATCCATGTGCCAGCGCAGCGCCTCTTCTTGCACCTCAAGTGGTGCGGTGGATTCCGGCTCATGTTTAATCCAATAGGTATCAAGGCCGGTCTCCCCGATTGCCACGCAGCGTGGGTCCGCAGCCATCTGCGCCAGCCGCGTACGTGCCTGCTCGTCCAATTCCTGCGCCTTGGTGGGATGGATGGCGCACGCTGCCCACACATTGGAAAATTCGTGCGCGGCCTGCAACGCCCGCTCGGCCTCTTCCAAGCCATCGCCTACCGTAACCATGCGCGACACCCCTGCAGCACCGGCGCGGGACACGATGTCGGCGGCTGGGTCCTTGCAGGAGGCTAGGTGTGTATGGGCGTCGACAAGCTGTGACAAGCCTTCTGCTGGAACAGGGACTGGGCGTGGCTTCTTTTTAGACATGGACGCAATTGTAATCTGGAACGCATACGAAACCACCATTTTTTGGATCCGGCAGCCCAAGGCCAAGGCATGGGCACCAACGTCGCATCCATCAAGTTGCATGAGAAGTTCGGTTTTGCCAATGTAGGAACGTTCAAAGAGGTGTCCTACAAGAGGGGACACTGGCTAAATCTCGCCCATTTGCAGCTGCTCGTTTAGCCCCGCAGCTTCTTATTGTTTAAGGATCCCTGACACCTATGCACGTACGTCCCGCCGCGCCTGCCGACGCCGCCGCAATCGCCTCCATCTACAACGCCGCCTCCGCCGCTACCCCAGCGGCAAACTTGGTAACCTGGCAGGAATCCGTCGAGGATCGTGCCGAGTGGCTCGAACAAATGGAAAAGGACGGCTACCCCGTCTTCGTTGCCGTAGAAGATGACGAGATCATCGGTTGGGCTGCCTATTTCCAATTCGTAACGCCAGCCATCTACTACGGCACCGTAGAAAACTCCGTCTACGTCGCTCCTTCGGCGCGCGGCAAGGGCGTGGGCAACGAGCTCATGTGCGCCGTGGTCGACGATGCCAAGGACAACGACTACGTGCAGACGATGATCACCTACATCGTCGATACCAATGAGGCTTCCATCCGCCTCCACAAGAAATTCCACTTCGAAGAGACCGGCCGCATGCCCAATATCCACACCAAGGACGGAGTGCGTCTGGGCCTAGTACACCTGCAACGTCACTTCGACAGGAGCTCGTCGTCGATGTAGACCGAGCGGGCGGCGGCAACGCCTGCCACCGCCATCGCTAGGGTAAGTGCGATGAGCACACCCAACGGAACTTCCCAGCCGCCCGTTGCTTGCGCGAGAACGCCGAAGAGGAACGGGAATGCGCCAGCCAAAATATAGCCACCCGGCTGCACGAAGCCGGAAAGGCGTGCTGTTACCTCCGGCTGCCGGGTGCGCGCGGCAATCAGGGCGAGGGCCAGCGGGAAGCACATTCCGCCGATGCCCATCAGAGTGGCCCAGGTAAGCGGCGCTGCGCTCGCGTTGACGAGCACCCCCAGCCAGCCGGCCAAGGTAGTAGCCGACAAAACCAGTGGAACGGGACGGAGATCTCGCAGCCGCTCAATGAGAACCGGCATGATAAGCCCGCCGACGACGTTGATGGCGCCGATGAGCGCGAGCGCCAGGCTAGCCCGGGAGGCGGAGACCCCACGGCTTTCAAGCATCGTGGGCAGCCACCCCATCTGTGCATAAGCCATGGTGGATTGCAGGCCAAAGAAGAAAAGAAGTGCAACAGCGGTGCGCGAACGGCGCATCGGAATCGCCGCGGTATCCGGGCTTTGCACTGGATCGACGCCGGTGTGCTTACAGGCAATCAGCCACCCCACTACCTGCAGGGCGACAGGGATTGCCCACGCAAACAACGACATCCGCCAGCCACCCAGGTGGGTAGACATTGGACCAAGGGCACTCGATACGCCAAGCACAGTGGTGTAAGTCGTCATCAACGCCACCACGGTGCGCGCAGTTCCGTAGGTCTTGATCCATGCAGGCAACAAGATATTGGTGACAGCGATGCCGCCAACTACGAGCAGCGTGAGCGCAACGAAGGGTGCGAAACTACTGACCCATGGGCGCGCGGCAAGCCCCACCACGAGTGCCACTGCGCCGCCGAGAAGAGTCGTGGTCAGGCCACAACGCCGCGCGATAGGAACGGCGGCCCAGCCCATCAGTGCGAAACACAGACCAGGAAGGGCTGTCAGGGTCCCGGCGATGGCAGGGCCAACGCCAAAAGCTGCGCTGATGTCCCCCAGCACCGGCGCCACGGAGGCGATTCCGGCGCGCAGGTTCAGCGCAGTTAAGGTAACGACCGCAAAAGCGAGAGCGGCCGCGATGCTTCGGCGAGCCACCATCTTACTTCTGGACGGGTGCCCACTCAGGGCCGGTCTCACCAAGCTCTGGGTCAAGCTTTGCCACGAGCGGCTTCGGCTTGGAAAGCGCAGTGCCAGGCTCGACGTCTACGCGCTTCCACGCTGCCAGCTGGGCGGTGTAATCACCGGTGATGATTGGGTACGGGTGATTCTCCGGCGGCAGGCCAACGCCTACGAGTTCAACCGGGATATCATCCACGACGTCGCGTACCTCAGGCTGTGCCGCCCAGACGCCGTCGCGGCCCAAGGTCTCGTGGACCTTCTGCGCGGTAAACGGCAGGAACGGGGTGAGCATGACGTTGCAGTCAGAGACTACCTGGAGTGCAGTCCAGAGGACGGTGGCTAGACGCTCGCGCTGGGTCTCATCTTTGGCCAGCTTCCATGGCTCCATCGCAGCGATATAAGCATTCGCCTCACCAACGACGTGCATGACGGCGGTAATAGCCTGCTTGAACTTCGACTGCTCGAGGTAACCTGCCGCAGTCTCGAAGGTCTCCTCCGCCAGCTGCAGGATGGCCTTGTCGGCTTCTTCCAGTGCGGCGGGAGCTGGGACTTCGCCGAAGTTCTTGTAGGCCATCGAGACGGTGCGGTTGACCAGGTTGCCCCAGCCATTGGCCAGTTCGTTGTTGATACGGCGTACGAACTCGTCCCACGTAAAGTCCGTGTCGTTGTTTTCTGGACCGGCCACGGAGATGAAGTAACGCAGCGCATCCGGGCCGAACTCCGCCAAGAAGTCCTTGACGTAGATGACAACGCCCTTCGAAGAAGAGAACTTCGAGCCGGACATCGTCAGGTACTCGGAGGAAACAATCTCGGTAGGTAGATTCAGCTCACCAAACTTGTGCAGCTCGCCGCCCTTCGCGCCCTTACCGGCGTAACCCAGGAGCTGCGCAGGCCAAATCTGCGAGTGGAAGGTGATGTTGTCCTTGCCCTGGAAGTAGTAATGGCGAGCCTCATCGTTCTGCCAGAAATCCTTCCATGCATCCGGGTTTCCGGTGCGATGCGCCCACTCGATGGAAGAAGACAAGTAACCGATGACAGCGTCAAACCAGACGTAGAGCTTCTTTGCGGAGTTTTCCTCCCAGCCCTCTACCGGAATTGGGATGCCCCAGTCGATGTCGCGGGTCATGGTGCGCGGACGCATGTCTTCGAGCAAATTCAGGGAGAACTTCAGGACGTTCGGACGCCAATCTTCGCGCGTCTTCAGCCATTCCTCCAGTGCGTCCTTCACGGAAGGCAGGTCGAGGAGGAAGTGCTCGGTCTCGATGAACTCCGGGGTCTCACCGTTGATCTTGGAAACTGGGTCGATCAGATCTACTGGGTCCAGCTGGTTACCGCAGTTATCGCACTGATCGCCGCGCGCACCCTCAGCCCCACAAATTGGGCAAGTTCCCTCGATGTAGCGGTCAGGCAAGGTACGGCCAGTCGACGGCGAGATGGCGCCCTTGGTGGTTTCCTTGAGCATGTAGCCGTTTTCATAAAGGCCCTTGAACAGCTCCTGCACTACCGCGTAGTGGTTGCGTGTGGTGGTACGGGTAAACAGGTCATAGGACAGGCCCAAGCCGGCGAGGTCGGTGACAATTTGACGGTTATAACGGTCCGCGAGTTCGCGAACGGTCACGCCTTCTTTGTCGGCCTGCACCAGCAACGGAGTGCCGTGCTCATCGGTGCCAGAAACCATGAGAACGTTGCGGCCACGCATTCGCTGGAAACGTGCGAATACGTCAGAAGGAACACCAAAGCCTGCCACGTGTCCGATGTGGCGGGGGCCGTTGGCATACGGCCAGGCAACATTTACTACTACCGACTCAGTCATGCCCACCACTTTATCGAAGCCTTGGTCGTCGTCGCGCGTTGAGGGGGTCACATCGACAATGGCGAAAGATCCACGCACAAGGATATTTGCGCGCATAAAGACGCATAAAGAAACGCACCCTCTTGCACGATTGTGCAGGAGGGTGCGTAAAGAAGCTTTAGGAAGCGACTAAATCGCTTGCTTTAGCTTTACTTGTGCTGAGCGCGCTTGCGCTGACGACGCTTCTTGAGCTCCTCAGCGCGCTGGTACTCGCGGTGCAGACGGCGCTCGCGGGCAAGCTTGCGCTGGAATGCCTGGGACTCACGGTATTCCAAGTAGATGACGTCGTTGCTGAGCGCCTTGTAGATGGCGCACATCAGGCCCACAACGATGAACAGGAATGGCAGCGCAGCCACAATGGTGACGTTCTGCAGGTTGGTCAGGGAATCCTCATCAGCCAGCAGCAGGGTCAGACCAACAGCCGCGGTGGCAACGCCCCATGCTGCGGACAGCCATGGCTTAGCGTTGGATGCACCGTTCTGAGACATCGAGCCCATAACGGTAGAAGCCGAGTCAGCGGAGGTGATGAAGAAGGTTGCCAGCAAGATAACTGCGATGATGCCGGCGATGAAACCGCCAGGCAGGTTGTGCAGCAGGTTGAACAGCTCAACCTCAGAGGACTCGCCGGAGATGGAGTTACCGTTCTGCTCCATGTGGATTGCGGTGCCACCAAAGATGGCGAACCACACGGTGGAAAGACCAGCCGGGATCAGCATGACGCCGATGCAGAATTCGCGGACGGAACGGCCACGGGAAATACGTGCCAGGAACATACCGACGAATGGGGACCAAGAGACCCACCATGCCCAGTAGAAGATGGTCCAAGTGGACAGCCACTCGCCTGCTTCGCCGTTGTTGGACTCAGCGGTACGGGAGATCATCTCGGTGAACGCATCCAGGTAGCTACCGATGGAGCCCGGAATCTGGTTCAGGATTGAAACGGTTGGGCCAAGGATGAATACGAAGATGGCAAGCAGTGCGGCCATAACCATGTTGGCGTTGGAGACATACTGAATGCCCTTGCCCACGCCGGACATTGCGGAAAGCAGGAAGGCCAGGGTCAGCACGAGGACGATGCCAACGACGACCTTCTGGGATGGGTTGTCGATGAGGCCAGAAGCCTGGATACCAGCCTGGATCTGGGTTGCACCGATACCCAGGGAACATGCGGTACCGAAGACGGTTGCAAAAATGGACAGGATGTCAATGATTTTGCCAACCCAACCATCGGCAGCGCGCTGGCCGATGAGCGGCACGAATGCTTGACTCAGCAGCTGCTTGCGGCCAATACGGAAGGTCGAGTACGCAATTGCGAGACCAACGATGGCATAAACAGCCCATGGGTGCAGGGTCCAGTGGAACATCGCCGTAGCCATCGACGTGCCCACTTCCTTAGCATCATGGCCAGGAACTCCGTTGAGGTAGTAGTTCAGCGGCTCAGATGCGCCGTAGAACATCAGGCCGATGCCCATGCCGGCCGCGAACATCATCGCAATCCAAGAGGGCGTAGAAAATTCAGGCTCTTCATCGATGTGGCCCAAGCGGATGGTGCCGAACTTGGAGGCGGCGATGAAGATAACAAATACAACGAAAATCGTGCCGAAGAGGACGTAGGCCCAACCAAAGTCGTTAACAACGAAGCTCAGTGCATCGCTAGCGAAGTTCGCAAAGTTGGTCGGAGCAGCCAAGCCCCATGCAACGATGGCGGCAATGAGCACGCCAGCGATGCCGACGATGGTCCAGTCGATTGGAGCGTTGTCATCGGCTGCCATTTCAATTTCAGGCTCGGTCATCTCATGGGGAGCGAAGTCCTCATTGCCGAGCATGTCTTGTAGCTGACTCGTCGCAGATGCTGATTCCAGCTTCTCATCAACGGTCTGGTACTCCTCAGACGAAACCGGCGCCGCACTGGACGCCGGATCCGTACCCTTTGCCGTATTCGAATCTGTTTCTGGATTAGTCATGCACTCCAGAATGAGGGCGGCTAATGCCAGGCGTCAAACTTATATGTGCAGTACAGCCGCCTAAATCCAGCATTTTTGCAGGATAATCTTACTTTACAATCAGCCACGCAAATGAAAATTAACCAGCATATGCAGGTCTTTTATCCTCCCGTGAGCTTTTGGCTATAACAATCCTGCAACAATTGGGCATTTAACACTATTTTTCGCTGTCACGGGCACTCAAGAAGGCGTCATAAAGTTCGCGATTAGACACCTGAGTACCGGCAGCGACTTCCTTGCAAGCATCCTTCGCGCGCACTCCATCTGCCACACGGCGCTGGACCTTATCCACCAGTTCCTCAAGCGATGAGGGGACCTCTTCCCCACCCTCGATAACAACCGTGATTTCACCGCGAGCATTGTCCTCAGCCCACTTTGCCAACTCACCCAAGCTTCCGCGCTTTACTTCTTCATAGGTCTTTGTCAGTTCGCGACACACGGCAGCGGGGCGGTCTTCACCCAGAACCGCCGCGGCGTCGGCAAGCGTCTGCGCCAAACGGTGGGGCGATTCAAAGAAGACAATGGCGCGCTTTTCACCGCGCAGCGATTCCAGCCACGCTTTGCGCGGTCCGGCCTTGCGTGGAGCAAAGGCGTCGAAGAGGAAGTGACCGACGCCGAGACCGGACAGAGCCAAAGCGGTGGGCACTGCAGATGGCCCGGGGAAACACGTCACCGGCACCCCAGCTTCGGCTGCTGCAGCAACGATGGAGTGCCCTGGATCAGAAACCAGAGGCATACCCGCGTCGGAGACAACCAAAACGGTGCCGGAACGAGCGGCCTCGACAAGTTGGGCTGCGCGTCCTTCTTCGTTGTGATCAAAGTTGGAGACCACCTTGCCGCGGATTTCGATCCCCAGAGCCTGCGCCAGGTTACGGACGCGGCGCGTATCTTCCGCCGCCACGATGTCGGCATGCTGCAGCGCCTGCATGAGTCGTGCCGAAGCATCTGCGATATTACCCAGAGGGGTGGCTGCCACAATTACTCCGCGTGGAAGGGGATCTAGACGAAACGAAGTATTCATGTCCCCTAGCTTTCCACAACTTTGCACAAGCAGAATCCCCAGGGGTCCGCCGCGTAGCCTAAACTCATCTAAGTGACTATTGCTACTGACTCTTCGCAGCCCGCAGGCACCCCACAGGCCAAGCTAGCAGGAAAGCCGCGTGGCAAGCATGCCTTCGCCGCCCCTGCTGCTCCTACCTCCTATGCTTGGGGCAAAGCAGATTGGGTCAGCACCGGCGTCATTGCAGTTTTAGCTTTCATCACCCGTTTCATCAGGCTCTCCGCCCCCGTCTCGCAGGGCACGCCAGTCTTCGACGAGAAGCATTACGTTCCGCAGGCCTTCGACATGGTGCGTAGCTGGGACAACCTCTTTATCGGCGGCATCGAGTCCAATCCAGGCTATGGCCTGGTGGTTCACCCGCCGCTGGCTAAGCAAATCATTGCTGTTTCCGAGTCTGTTTTTGGCTATAGCCCGCTTGGCTGGCGCCTGATGGCAGCGCTTTTTGGTGTAGGTACCGTGCTGCTGACAATGGCGCTCGCCCGCCGCGTCGCTGGTTCCTGGCAGGTTGCCACGATGGCCGGCTTGATTGCGGTATGCGATGGCGTGCTTTTGGTTTCTTCAAAGTTCGGAATGCTGGATATCTTCCAGGTCTTTTTCATCGTCGCGGCCGCATGGGCACTGGCACACGACCATAACCAGATGCGTTTACGTCTGCACACGGCATTTATCACGGGCAATATGGGCTCGTCCGATTTCGGGCCACGTTTAGGCTTCCGCTGGTGGCGTTTCACCGCAGGCGTCTTCCTCGGCTTAGCCCTTGGCGTGAAGTGGTCTGGCCTGTACTACATCATGTTCTTTGGTCTGCTTTCGGTCTTTAGCGATCTTGCTTTGCGACGCCGCTATCACGTACGCCGCTACGTACTGGGTACGCTCATCCGCGATACCCCGGCAGCTCTGGCTTCCCTAGTGCTGGTTCCGCTAGCTATTTACGTATGGACTTGGCGCGCATGGTTTGCCTCCGAAACCTCCGTGTTCCGCCATGCCAAGGTGGATGGAACTATCGCTGAAGACTCCCCGCTGCAAGCCCTGCCCGATGCACTCGCTGGTTGGTTCTACTACCACTCTTCGGTCTTGGAATTTCACGCTTCCCTGACCACCTCCAGCGGGCACTCGCACCCATGGGATTCAAAGCCTTGGGCTTGGCTCGTGGCGGCCCGCCCCATCCTCTACTACTCCTCTACTGATCTGCAGTGCAGCGGCGCCGGCACCTGCCGCAAGATGCTCTATCTCTTTGGCACGCCTGCCATTTGGTGGCTGGTCATTCCAGCCGTGTTGTGGGGTCTATGGTCACTGCTGGTGCGCCGCAACCGCGCATTCCTCATCCCGTTGGTTGGATTCGCTGCAGGTTTCCTGCCTTGGTTGGCTGCGTTCGACCGCCAAATGTATTTCTTCTACGCCACGGCTTTCATCCCGTTTGTCATCGTGCTGATCTCCCTCGCGCTGGGCCAGATGATTGGACATGGCAAGAAGATTTCTTGGGACTGGCTGACTTCGCTTGCTGGCGGGGAAATCCGGACTGGAACATTCGTGGCAATTTGCTACTTGTGCTTGGTAGTGACGATGTTCATCTACTTCTCGCCAATTCTTTATGGTTTCATGATTCCGGACAAATGGTACGAGTCGATGATGTGGCTGAACTCTTGGACCTAGATTCCTGTAATCCGGTTTCTCAGCGCGATCTCTTAATGCGGATTCGCGCTCAAAGAACGCCAGAAATCGGCGGCTGAATAACCTTTATGGGCTACCCAAGCCCAAGCCAGGACAATCGCGCTTATACCGGTGGCCAGGAGAATGTATATCTGGCTCATCATGATTGTGCCCAGCGCAATATCGCGCATGGTAAAGCCAAAAAGGAAGGCAAACATGGTTGCTGCAACCGGCAGCATGCCGGGAACGGAAGCTGGCCGCCAGGCAGCAAAGAACAAACCGATGGCCAGGCCGAAGCGCAAGGCCGCGCCCTCGATGAGAAGGCGTGCACGTTCAGGATCAGCGGTAGGGTCGAGTGTTCCCTCGGCGCCGGTGACGGCGAGCCCGGAAGCACTAACCACCACGAAGATAGCCCAGATAGAAAAGAGCAATCCGAGTACCACGAGTGCAACGCGCGCTACCGTCAGCGTGGTCTGACGTGCGCTGGAGGCACGGCGCCACTCTGGCTCAACGCCGGCGATGATGACCTCAGAAAGATCTTGTGGGGGTGCCATTCCTTCGGCCGATTCGACGAAGCTCAATGAGCGGGAAAGCGCCGCGGCCTTGTCGCGGTAAGCACGGCACTGCTCGCAGCTTTCCACGTGAGTTTCAATGACATCGCTAGAAACGTCGGTGGGTTCACCGTCGAGCTGCGCGGAGATTGCAGCTTGGATTTCCTCATGCGTCAACACGGCTCAACACTCCATCCAAGCTGACGCGGCCGGAACCGAAGACGACAATCATCACCAGCGAGGCAATCAGCACCGCTGGGTATTCAAAGCCGCCGTCCGCAGCGAAAAGCCCATGGCCTAGGTGCACAAAATACAATGCACACGCCATAAACAGCGCCAGGGCACCAGCGACAAAGGTGGTCAGAAGCCCGACAACGAGCAGGGAGCCGCCGATCATCTCCCCCAATGCTGCGATATACGCAGAAACATGGGGCTGAGGGATGCCCATCGCAGAGAACTGCCCTGTGGTCTCATCGATTCCGGCGAAGAACATTTTGTCAACACCGTGCGCGACGAAAACGAGGCCTAGTACTGCTCGCAAAAGCAGCAGCGCGGTATCGCGAACGGCGGGTCTATTCATGAGAAATACACTACCCTGGAACCCCTAGGTGCTGGCGAATCAACTGTATATGCCCCTAACGCACAGCTCATCGACAGCCGCTGGGAACCGATACGGGCAAAAGGCAGTCAAATAGTGCAAGAGCCAAATGCGCTTACACATTCAACGAAGGAAAAGACATGACCATGACGAATCCTTTCGCCGAGCCGCAGCAGGCGGAAAGCGATAAGGCCACCACAGGTATCGCACCCACCATAGGCACCCCAAACGCCTCCGCCCCCGAGTACACGGCTAACTCGGAGCGAACCGGGCTGGTCTACGACGCCGAGGGAGTTGGCCGTCCGCCTTGGGCGATGGCCTCTCCCCTGTTGCGCGAGTACTACGACACCGAGTGGGGAATGCCGGTCCGCGATGAAGCGGGACTTTTTGAACGCTTAACTTTGGAAGGCTTCCAGTCAGGGCTGTCTTGGGCCACTGTCCTGCGCAAGCGCGAAGCCTTCCGCGCTGCGTTCGCTGGCTTCGACCCGGATATCGTTTCGGCTTTTGGTGCAGCTGAAGTAGAGCGTCTACTCAATAACCCGGAGATTATTCGGAATCGCCGCAAGATTGAGGCTGCCATTAACAATGCAGATGCCACGGTGAAATTGCGTGAAAAGGGCGGCTTGAGCGAATTCATCTGGTCCTTCAGGCCGGAGGAAAATCTCTACCCGCGTTATATGGAAGACATCCCTAAAACGACCGACAAGGCCAAGGAATTATCCAAGGCCTTGAAGAAGGAGGGCTTTACTTTCGTAGGCCCCGTTACCTGTTTCGCGCTAATGGAAGCCATCGGCATGGTAGATGCCCATCTCATTGGCTCTCATCGCCGCGGAACGTCCGGGGTCTGGGAAAGTGAACTGGATGCTTTCAAGCATCCAGTTCAGAATATCTAGTTCACGAAGGCATCTAGCTCACGCGGCGTGATGCGAGGTCGTCGCGGCGCTGGCGATTGCTCACGTGCGGTCCGTCGAAGCCGTCGAATTCATCGTCATCATAATGGACCGGCAGATGGTCGAAGTCCGGGCTGTCATCGTCAACTTCCAGTACTACAGCGCCTGGGCGGCGCAGGCTACGCGGGATGGCCAGTTCATCATCTTCTGCACTGCGGACGCCGAGACGGGCGCGGCGCAGGTGGTACACGCGGCGACGCAGCAATGCCTGCTCCTGACGGACCTGGGTACGCAGAGCAATCAAATAGATCATGGTGACGATGCCGGCGATTCCCGCAAACCACCAGGTCCAGCTACCTACTACGATGCCCAAGCACACGGTGAGAACAACCGCCAAGGAAAGACCCAACAGCGTACGCTGACGGCGCTGGTAGCGGGTTGCGGAAGCAGCCTTTTCTGCTACCGGATCCCAGCCGCCGCGCCCAAGGCGACGCTGCGCAAAAGCAACCTCATCCTCAGATAGATCAGTATCCTCATCCATCTCAGTTTCGGATTCCTCGACAGACTCGATGGCCTGTGGAATCTGGCTCACCTGTTCCTCGGTGTCGACCGCGCCGGGATACATCAAGTCCACAGGCGAGGTATATGCCGAATCAAGGTCGTAAGCATCGTCTGCGACCTCGGCCACTGCTGGCGCGCTGAAGACCTCTGCCGCCTCCGCGTCATCCGCCAGCTTGGATTTCAGATCCGCAGGCTTATCCTTTTCGGTTTCATCCTCAATGAGGAGCTCATCTTCTTCGGATTCGCTCGCTGTGTCCTCCGACTCTTCGTTTTTATCCTGCTGCGCCGAAACTGGGACAGCGGAGCCGGCTGGGGTTGTTTCCTTCGCCGGAGTCTCGGCCTTGGCCTTACCGGACTCTTCGACAATTTCACCCTCAACGGTCTCCGGTGCGTCCGCCTTTACTGCGTCATCGCCATCAGGCTCATCAGACAGCTGCGCGCCCGGCTGGCGCGGATTCGCCTTAGCCTTTGCTGCGGCACCGGCGATGGTCACGGCAGGGGTTTCTTCCTCGTCAACCACGGAGATATCGCTAGCGTCGACGACTTCGTAATCTTCGGTATCGTCTTCAAAACGGCGCACGTCACGCTTGTTAACTCGCGGGCGGCGACGCGCGGCGACGTTTCCGGAGTCGCCTTCGAACAACACGCGAGTGTCATCAAAGGCTTCGCCTGTGTGGCTCATCGGACGCTGCGAACGCAGCAGCCAAGGTGCCAAGATAAAAGCCCAGACCACGATGATGGCGATAATGGGCACAGCAGTGGACACGGTATGGGTGGCCTTCCGTAGGGTGCAGAGTTTGACTCAACGTTAGCGCCTTATCCGCCCCTATAAGGACTCAAAATCGGGGAAATTACAATGTTGTGACTTGTGTGAAAACAGTGGCGAAATCTACCCGCCAACTGGGGCACCCAGCTAAAGAAGTCGCCCCTCCGCCCGTAACCGCGCGACAGCGGTGTTCGGATAGTCGTCGCGGTTGAGCGCCACAAAGTAGTGATCGCGCCAGGCGCCATTGATATGCAGGTTGCGACGCAGATATCCCTCTTCGCGGAAACCACAGGACTTCAGGATCTTGCCTGAGGCAGGGTTCTCCGGCAAATAGGTCGCTGTCACGCGGTGCATACCTACGCGGCGGAAGGCGTGGTCAACGCCCAGTGCGCACGCGGCCGTAGCAACGCCGGCGCGGTGGACTGCGGAATGAACCCAGTAACCAATCCAGCATTCCCCGATGCTGCCGTGCTGAATATTGCCCAGCGTCACCTGGCCCATAAACTGACCATCCAGCTCGATCACCAGGGGGATGATACTGCCCATCCGCGCGTTGTCACGCAGGAACATCAGATGGTTCCACCAAGAATTTCCCGAATGCGCGTTTTCCCACGTCGTTGGGATGGTGGGTTCCACCGGGCGTAAGTATTGCTCATCGATGACGCGCTGACGGCGCCAGTCACGGCCATCGCCGCGCATCAGCGGACGCAGGCGGAGGACTCCGCCCTCCGGTAGAACTCTGGAAGGCGCCAAACTAATACTCGGGGTGGATTCCGGCCACCCTGGATGTTCTTCTCGCGGTGGCCCACTCGCAGGTACACGTAGGCGCCCCGCCGCAGTCCCGAAAGGATCCAGCATGCCTAGCTGCGCTGCGTCAAAAAGAGCACATCCACGACGTCACCCGGGCGGATCTCGGTGGCGCTTTCAGGAATCCTAATCATCGCATTCGCTTCCGATAGTCCCGCCAATAAGTGGGCCGGCGCACCGCTCGCACCGCCCAAGCCTTCAACCAAATAATCGGCAGTCTCAGCATCGCGCATCAAGCGAGCACGGATAAATCCGCGGCGTCCTGGCCGCGAATCCATGTGATTGAGTGCACGTGCACGAACTACGCGGCGATTTGCATTGCGCTTGCCCAGAGAAAGGCGAATCAGCGGGCGTACGAATACTTCAAAAATGACCAATGCCGAGACCGGGTTCGAAGGCAACAGGAACGTTGGAACACGCTCCTCCCCCAGCAAGCCAAAGCCTTGCACAGACCCCGGATGGATGGCCACGCGGGAGGTATCGATATCGCCGAGCTCGCGCAGTACCTCACGCACTGCCTCAGAACCGGCGCCGCCGACCGCACCGGAAACCACCAGGACCTCGCTGCGGGCGATGTGTGTTTCCAGCGCCTCGCGGATTCGTCGCGGCTCGCCTTCCGCGATGCCGACGCGTTGTACGTCAGCGCCTGCTTCCCGCGCCGCAGCGGCCAAGGAATAGGAGTTAACGTCAAATACTTGCCCCAGGCCCGGTTCGCGATCGATGTCCACGAGTTCCTTACCAAAGGACAAGATGGTCACGCGCGGGCGCGGATAGACCAAAACCTTTGAGCGACCGACAGCGGCCAAAAGGCCAATCTGCGCAGGTCCCAGGATAGTTCCCGAAGAAACTGCGACATCGCCCGGCTGGATATCGTCGCCAACTCGGCGCACAAAGTCACCCGAGCGCACAGGGCGATGCGCCGTCACGCGCTTGCGGCCGCGGTCTGTCCACTCGAGGGGAAGGACGGCGTCGGCAAGCGTGGGCAAAGGCGCACCGGTGTAAACGCGCACCGCCTGTTTCGGCTGCAAGCGCAGTGGCTGGCGCGAACCCGCCGGAACCTCACCCACCACGGGGATGGAACGCTCAACCTCAGGGCCCTTTTGCTCCCCTTCTGCGTCCTCTTCAGTAGCGCGCCGCGCCTTCAAAGCACGCTCGCCTCCCACGTCAACGGCGCGCACCGCGTAGCCATCGATTGCCGCCTGCGGAAATCCGGGCAGCGGCTGATTGGCTTGCACTTCCTCAGCGCACATCAGTCCCAGCGAGTTCGCAATCGCGATACGCACTGGTTCCGGTGTCACCGCCGCATCAGTAATCATCGCAAGCTGATCATCTACTGAACGCATAGATTGCCGCCTTCCCTGTTTGTCTTCTGACCTAGATTAGTTGATGCCCTTTTCAGCCTCATACTCGGCAATGATCTGCTTGATTGCCTTGTACAAAGCCGGGCCATACTTCTCATGGTGCAGGCCGAAGTCCACATTTGCCGGAATATATCCGCCGGGATTGCCCAGGTCATGACGCTTTCCGCGGTGAACCACCACGTGGACCGGGTGGCCTTCCTGGATGAGCAGCTCGATGGCGTCGGTTAGCTGCAGCTCACCACCCTTACCTGGGGAAATGCGGCGCAGCGCATCGAAGATCTTGCGGTCTAGCAGGTAGCGACCGGTGGCCACTAGGTTCGAAGGCGCATCTTCAGGCTCTGGCTTTTCTACCATGCCGACGACCTTCTTCACGCCAGGAGCGTTAGTATCTTCCACGTCGAAGACACCGTAGTTGAAGGTCTCTTCACGCTCGACTTCGAATGCGCACAGAACGGAGCCACCGACGGCGGCGCGAACGCGTGCCATCTCCTCCATGACAGTCGCCGGCAAGACAATGTCATCCGGGAGCATGACGGCGAAGCAGTCCTCGTCATCGTCCAATGCGGATTCCGCAAGACCAACCGCATGCCCCAAGCCGAGCGGCTTTTCCTGCGGCACAGAGATTGGGTGAATAAGGTCGCCAGCGCGGCGCACCTTAGCCACCTGCTCGTCCTTGCCACGTGCGTCCAAGGTCTCAACAAGCTCCGGGAAGGCATCGAAGTGGCGCATCACCTCTTGCTTGTTGGGGGCAGTAATAACTGCTAAACGCTGCGCACCAACCGAAGCGGCTTCCTCTGCGATGAGTTCGATACCTGGGGTATCAACCACAGGGAGCAGTTCTTTCGGAACAGTTTTAGTGGCCGGCAAAAAGCGGGTACCCAGGCCCGCTGCCGGCACGACAACTGTCTTAATCCCGTGCAGGGATCCCTCGTTGTTATTAGCCATAAGTTTGAGCTTACAGGCCGAACTTTTTCTTTCGTGCAGCGATACACCAGCAATTACTATTAGTTCTATGACTGAGATAGCCAAGCAAAAGCAGGCGTTGCGCATTGAGCTTCTCGACGCCCGCCGCACCCGCAGCCCCGAGGAGAAGGCCACTGCCGACGCCGCCTGGTGCAACGCGGCCGCCCAACTTCTAAGCCCCGATATGCAGGTCGCAGCCTATAACCCTCTGGGTTCAGAGCCTGGCGGCAGCGAGTTTGTCCACACCCTGGCACAGGCATGTAAAGCGGTATATCTGCCTATCTCTGGCGACGATGGACAACTTTACTGGGCGCTTTACGAAGGCCCCGAGAGCCTCCAACCCGGTGCGCTCGGCATCGCAGAACCAACCGGCGAGCGCTTCCCCAGCTCCATCTTGGCTGAGCTCGACTTCATCTTTGCGCCAGCGATGGCAGTGGACAAGAGCGGCTACCGCCTCGGAAAAGGCGCTGGCTACTACGACCGCGCGCTTACTCCCCTTGTTCCCGGCAAGCCCAAGGTCATTGCCATGGTCCACTCCAGCGAGGTCCGGGATGTGCCAAAAGAAGAACACGACCGCCCAGTTGATGTCATTCTGACTGAGCGTGGGCTCGTCGACATTGAGCCAGACGTTTAGCTAGACGGTTTAGCCATAAGAAACAGCAAAAGCGGAACCATAGTCCTGCAACCGCAGTCTAAAAGAGCATGACTGCGGATAAATTGCTGAAAATGCTGCGCACCCCAGGACATCGGCGAGCGTTGATGTTAAGACGCTTTGTTGCATTGGTGCTGGTTGCTGCAGCAGGTTTCAGCATGCTTTCCGCTCGCAAAGAACACCCTCTGGCGGTGGTCTTTGCCCGCGATGTTCCTGCGGGCCATGCTCTTTCACTTGACGACGTCACCCTAGCACCCATCCCGGCCAGCGCACTGCCGGAGACGAAAGTCGATACCAACCTCGAGGAGCTTGAAGGCCGCGTGGTCGTATCGGCGGGTTCGGCTGGAGAAATTCTTACCGAGACGAGACTGCTTGGCCCGCAGCTCGTGGACGATTTAGTGAATAACTCCACAGGAAAAAACTCGGGCGAGGAATCCCACATGATTCCACTCAAGCCAGCAGAACCTGACATCCTTCCCCACCTCCACCATGGGGATACGGTCAATGTCATCGCTGGCGCTAGCGAAGAAGAGATAGAAGAAGGCCAAACAACTGATGGCTCAGTCATCGCAGCAGGTGGGCGCGTAATTACGACGACCAGCGGCGAAGAAGAAAGCCGCGCCACCACCGTGCTTTTAGCTCTTCCGGCTTCCCAAGCTGATGCCGTGGCAGCCGCCTCGCTGAGCCAACCGCTCACCGTTGTCATTGTGGGACAACGAGCCACCGGCATGAATTAGCGTAGAGCCGCTTCCAGAAGCCTTCCGATTGAGCCAGAAACGTTGTCACATCCCCTAAAACTCGCTAGGGTGAGTCTTCACTAGCCCCTGCTTTTAATTTTAATAACATTTGACTCATGACTAACTTGGAAAAGTCACTCGGGGGCGAGGGTCACAATGTGTTTTAGGAAAGGAAACCCTCCCAATGCTGAAGGGCTTTAAGGACTTCATCCTCCGCGGCAATGTCATCGAGTTGGCAGTCGCAGTCATCATTGGTAGCGCATTCACCGCTATCGTCACCGCCGTCACCAACAATCTCATCCAGCCTCTGATCAACTCCTTCGGCTCCGCAGAAGTCAAGGGCCTGGGCTTCCAGATCACCGACAATGAGTCCACCTTCATGGACTTCGGTGCTGTTATTACCGCTGCCCTCAACTTCCTCATCATCGCTGCGGTTGTTTACTTCCTCATCGTGATGCCGATCAACAAGCTCTCCGAAGCTGCTAAGCGCCGCCACGGCGTTGACCCAGAAGAGCCAGCTCCGACCACCGAGCAGCTCCTGACCGAGATCCGCGACCTAATGGAAGCACAGAACGCTTCCGGTGCAGGCCACAACATTGCGGGGACCTCCTACAACCAGGAGAGCACCGGCCGCCACCAGGCATAAGGTTTTACATCCTGCATAAAGACCGAACTCCGGTTGTCTTTTAGATAAAAGACAACCGGAGTTCGTCGTTATTAATGGGCAATAATTAGAGGTGGGAAACGCTCGCGCCTATTGGCCATAATGCGGCGGCATTTGCTCCCTGTAGAACGCTTCATCGTGCTGGCGTTCAGCCGGGGCATCCTCATCGAGCTGGACTACGCGATGAGCGTCCCCACCGCTTTCCCGACCTGAGTTATCAAAAGCAGATACAAAGTCCGGTTGGTCGGCAGTGCGGTCATAGTCCACGGCGGAGCGACGAACGGTCCGGCGGCGTTTACGAGGTTCAGACATGAATACTAGAAGGGAACTTACCTGCTACTACTAGACGCTGTACTTCTGCAGCTGGTCGATGAGATAATGAACTAACGGGGCCAGCGTGGCCATGCCGTCGCGCACTGCGGCGCGGGAGGAAGCCAAGTTAACGATGACGGTCGAGCCCGAAACACCGGAGATACCCCGCGAGGTGCAGGCATCGACTGCGCCACAGGCTTGGCCGGAAGAGCGCAGTGCTTGCGCGATGCCGGGAACCATCTGATCCAGGACCGCGCGTGTGGCTTCAGGCGCCTTGTCGCGCGGGCCAACACCAGTACCGCCGACGGTAAGGACCAAGTCAACGCCACCGACAACTGCGGTTTCAATGGCCTGACGAATCTTCGACTTCTTGGAACGAACAGTCACGGAGCCATCGACCTGGAATTCAGCCTCAGAAAGGAGCTCGCCGACCAAACGGGACGTATCATCCGAGTTCTCGTCTGGGTGGTCAGTGATGACAACCACCAGTGCGCGGCGCGGCGCGTTGAAGTTTTGTTCCTGCTCGCTGGCGATCAGGAAGGCGTCATCAGGCTCAGCGACGTCCAACAAAGACCCTGTGGATTCCTCAGAGACCTCGAAAATGCCGTTGTTGGTCTCGTTGTCAGCATGGTCTGCCAATGTAGCTCCTTTATAGGACCAAAAATTCTTCTTCAAAGATTCGGGCGATTTTTGTTAATGGATAATTTACTCGTCCGAAAGAGTTACCTCTACCTGGCGAGGATCTTTTCCTTCCCCATTGCTGACTTCGAGCGTGACCTTGGCTCCGAAGTCTTGCGAGCGAGCTGCGGCAATCAAGGAATCGGAGTTCTCGATGCGGCGGTCATTGACGCGGGTGACGAGGTCGCCTGCCTTCAGCCCTGCTTCTTCTGCTGGGCTGCCTGGCTCAACCTCGACGATGCGTGCGCCGTCGCCACTGTCGCGCGCGTCTACCTTGACGCCCAAGGTTGGGTGCTTAACCTCGCCCTTGTTGATGAGCTGGTCAGCCATGCGCTTGGCAAAGTTGGACGGGATTGCAAAACCCAAGCCGATGGAGCCTGCCTCGCTCGAGCCGGAGCTCGACAAGGAAGCGATCATGGAGTTCATACCGATCAGGTTGCCGTTGATATCGACCAATGGGCCACCGGAGTTGCCGGGGTTGACCGCGGCATCGGTCTGGATGGCGTCGATAAGCGAGCTCTCGCCGCCCTCCTGGGAAGCCCGAACCGGGCGATTCTTCGCGGAGACAATACCCGAGGTAACCGTGGCATTTAGCCCCAGCGGGGAGCCCACAGCAACGACCTCTTGGCCAACGGCCACGGCGTCAGAATCACCGAATTGCAGGAACGGCAGGTCATTGACGTCCTTGATCTTGATGATCGCGACGTCGGTGTTTGCGTCGGAAGAAATAAATTCAGCTTCGTGCTTGCTGCCGTCGTTCATGCTGACGCGCAACTGGCCGCCACGCTCAGCGCCGGCAACCACGTGGTGATTAGTCAGCACATAGCCATCCGGCGAGATGATGGAACCAGAGCCCTCAGCAGCGCTGGTAAGGCCCAAAGCCTCAATGGAAACAACAGCGGGCAGCACCTTAGCCGCGGTCGCCTCAACCGAGCCCTCAGCTGGTTCCTCACCGGTGCTATTAGCCACCGGCTCATTCTGCAGAACCTGGTTTACGGTGCTCGTATCGTTCTTATCCTTCGCTCCTAGAGCTAGACCAGTAATGCTGCCCACAGCGACAGCGCCGGCGAGCATCATGGCCAAAGCCGTGCCCAGGCCCACCTTCTTCTTTTCTGGCGGGTTCGGTTGCGCCCCTACGTAAGTTATGGCCTGATTAGGCTGGCCCGGTTGGCCAAACTGCCCTGCCTGGCCGGGCTGGCCCGCGCCGAAGCTTTGGGTATGCGGATTTGCTTGGCCGCCGACGAATTGGGGATTGCCCGCGCCTTGGTTGAAATTTGCGCCCTGCATCCCAAAGGAACCAGCCTGGCCACTGGAGCTAGGCTGCGCCCCGGAGTTCTGGCGCGGTTCATTCCAACCGGCAGAATTGCTAAGATTGGGTTGATTCTCGGACGCTGGCCTCTCGCCGCGTGGATCCGCAGGCTCGTTCATGTTTGAGTTCCTCGTATTCATGTAGGCAATTGTGCCGCAGTGGGCTGGGGTGCATCTGTAACGATTCTGCTAGCCATATAAGAATAACTGTTAGAATTCTGTATGTCTTGACCTGCAGCGCAACTCCTTTTTATGCCGCAATAAGGTCGGCGCAGATTAACCCTGATTAAACCAGCGCTCGGCGAAAATGGTGCCGCGATCAACTGCCGCCTCATCTTCTTCGTTTGCGGAAGGATCGAAAAGGCCATCAACGAAGGTCTCGCCTTCCCCACGGTACCCCGGCAAGATAACCTCCATGCGCGTGCCGCCGTCGTTCGAATCCTTAATTTCAATAGAGCCCTCGTGGCGCTCAATCACGGATTTGACGATGGCCAGACCCAAACCAGAGCCCGGCATCGAGCGGGCTTCTGCGGAACGATAGAAACGTTCGAATACCTTCTCCCGCTCATCCGGCGGAATGCCCGGGCCAGAGTCGTCGACCCGGAGACGGACCTCGTGCTCGCTGATCTGCTGCATGAACACACGCACGGTGCCGGTCGCAGGCGACCATTTCGCCGCATTGTCCATCAGATTAAGCGTTGCACGGCCCAGGGCGAATGGATCGCCTTCTAGGACCCACGGAATAAAGCGCACACGGAACTCGACGTCGGGGCGGCGTCGCCTAGCGCGCGCTAGCGAAGACTCGAGCACCTCCATAAGGTCAACCGGCTCCGGAGCCTTCTCCGTGGCGTCCTCACGAGCCAAGTCGACCAAGTCACCGATGAGCGTAGAAAGCTCCGTCATCTGTGACATGACGTCATCTTCCAAGTCGCGGCGATCTTCTTCGCTGATACCAAACCCACCGCCGGACTTGTTCATCATCATCAGCAACTCAATGTTGGTACGCATCGAGGTCAACGGAGTCTTCAACTCGTGGCCCGCGTCCGCCACAAACTGGGCCTGCTGCACACGCGATTGCTGCAGCGCTTCCAACATCTGATTAAAGGAAACCGTAAGCTGCGCCATCTCGTCATTGTTGACAACCTCGATAGGTCGCAGATCGTTGGTCTGCGTGACGTAATCGGCCGCACGCTTCAGGCGCGAAATCGGCTGCATACCAGTCTTGGAAACGAGCATGCCGGCAAAGATCGCCAGCAGAACGCCCAGCGCAACGATAACGACCAGCATTGCGCCAATGGCCGCGATGAGCTCATTCGTCTCGCTCAAGTCCCGGGCCAAGACCACAGTGGTGCCTAAGTCATGGCGTTTTGCGAGGATGCGCTCGCCACCGACGGTGCGCACCGAGATCTCGGTGTAATCATCATCCTTCTGAAACTTATCCCCCACCGGGATGGCATCACCAAAGGTAAAGCTCCAGGAAGGCGGGGAAATCGCGATACGAGTCGATGGATTATAGAGCTTAAACTTCGCGATTTCGGAATCGATAGATTCAACAAAACGCGGGTCCAGGCTTTCCTGAATCAACACGTCGGCTTTTTGCTCAAGCTGCTTGTCGACGGCCGCGGTCAAAGACTCAGACACGATCCAATAGGTTGCCAGGGTCATAAGCGCCACGGCGATGGCCACGACCAGACCCGTAACAAGCGAAAGACGCCACCGCAGTGGCGCCCGAGAAGCCCAACTCCCCCTTCCGCCGGCAATCTCGTTAACAGGGGTGGGTTGTACCTGTTCGGAAGCCTCGGCGTTGGGCGCTGGCTTCCTCAAAATCACGGTGTCGACTTCCGCAGAACATAACCGACGCCGCGCACGGTGTGGATGAGACGCGATTCGCCCTCACCTTCCGTCTTCTTCCGCAGGTAGCCGATGTAGACCTCTAGTGCGTTGCCGGAAGTTGGGAAATCGTAGCCCCATACCTCTTCCAGAATCACGTTGCGCGGCATGACCTTGAGCGGGTTTTCCATCAGCAGCTGCAGCAAAGCAAACTCAGTACGAGTCAAAGAGATCTGCCGGTCGCCGCGCTTTACCTCACGGGTTTCCGCATTGAGCTGCAAATCCTCAAAGGAAAGCTCGGTCTCCGCGCTGTGCGGTGCTCCAATGGAGTCTGCAGCGGCGCGGCGCAGCAAAGAACGCACGCGTGCCAAAAGCTCCTCCAGCGCAAATGGCTTCGGTAGATAGTCATCTGCTCCGGCATCGAGACCAGCCACGCGGTCGGAGACACTATCGCGGGCAGTTAGCACCAGGATCGGGCGCTCCCAGCCCTCGCTGCGAAGAGTACGGCAGACTTCGAGGCCGTCCATGTTGGGCATCATGACGTCGAGGATCAACAGCTCCGGATTTTCATTGCGGACAGCCTCCACCGCCTCAAGGCCGTCACTGGCAATCATGACTTCATAACCATTGAACCGGAGAGAACGACGCAGCGATTCTCGTACCGCTTGCTCGTCGTCGACGACAAGAATCTTCATAAACATAATTATGACCTATTCATGGTGGATTTTCGAGGCCACCATGCAATCCAATCCCCTTTCCATCCCCCCAAAGCCACAAGCTAACGATTCTCGCGGCGCCTTTTAGACAATGTATCTGTTTAGAATATCTGTCCAAAAGAAAGAGCCTGCGAAGAAGATGCCTTGTTTAAGGCGCTTCTTCGTAGGCTCTTTTAAAAAGTAGGGCGTTCTAGATTAGAACTGCTCCACGTCTACCAGGCCGAGCTTTGCAGCCTTGACCAGACGGCGCGGGATGCGCACGGTCTGACCGTCGATGGTGACTTCCTGAAGGGCGACGTTGTCTGCCTTCCACTGGGAGCGACGTGCGCGAGTGTTCGCGCGGGACTTCTTGAACTTAGGAGTTGCCATTTTCTTCTATCCTCCTTACGCGTTCTTCTTCTTGCGGCGAGCCATTGCACCGAAGCGCTGGTTGAAGCGCTCGACGCGGCCTGCGGTATCCATAACGCGCTGTGCACCGGTCCAGAACGGGTGGGACTCAGCGGTCACGTCAACGACGATCAGTGGGTACTCGTTGCCATCTTCCCACTCAACGGTGCGATCGGAAGTAGCAGTGGACTTGGTCAAGAACGAGTGGCCAGTGCCAGCGTCCTTGAAGACCACCGGGTGGTAATCCGGGTGGATATCCTTCTTCATAATTATTCCCTCAGGGTTGAAACTACGGGTCGGTTCTTCACTCTTCTACCTGGCTTAAGCCTTAAAGAACGGCGAACTTTTTACAAAGCAGCCCTCTATCGGTGTCGAAGATCGTGCCCGAGTTGGGACGTACAGATTAAAAATGGCGTTAACCTCATCGCTCCGGGATATTGCTTGCGCTTCCCGTGGGCGGAGATGTCAACAACTTAAAGCATGTTACACCTTTGCCACCAGTTCCCCAAACCCACATACACGCTATTACGCTCCGTATATAGAGGAACCGGCCCGCATGATTAACAGCAGCCACAGGCGTTAACAAGACCAAATGGCGCAGGTAGTTCGCACGAGCCCACTGCATCAGCTTGCAGCACTGGGACAAGGAAGGCGATTAGGTAATTTGGGCCGCGGGCTGTAAGATTTTCCCTTGCTGTTGTCAAAGTATACGTTTTACGCCCCGTCTACTGGTGTTTGACGGTCTTGCCATCCATGCTCAACCTCACTTTTCGAGCGCTGCGCCTCACCGCAGAAGGCATAACCGTCAGTAGCCATGATGTGGGCGGCTAGGAGAAAGAAGACCCATGTCGGCTATTTGCCAGGTAACGGGCCGCAAGCCGGAATTCGGCAAGCAGGTCTCGCACTCGCACCGCCGCACTTCGCGCCGTTGGAACCCCAACGTGCAGCGTCGTCGCTACTACCTGCCCTCTGAGGGCCGTACCATCACCCTGAATGTTTCCACCAAGGGCATGAAGATCATCGACCGCGATGGCATCGAGTCCGTTGTGGCTAAGATTCGCGCACGTGGGGAGAAGATTTAAGTATGGCACGTAACGATATCCGCCCAATCATTAAGCTGAAGTCCACTGCGGGCACCGGTTACACCTACGTGACCCGTAAGAACAAGCGCAACAACCCGGATCGCATCACCCTGAAGAAGTTCGATCCGGTCGTCCGCAAGCACGTCGAATTCCGCGAGGAGCGATAATCTATGGCTAAGAAGTCCAAGATCGCCAAGAACGAGCAGCGCAAGGAAATCGTCGCCCGCTACGCGGAGCGTCGCGCTGAGCTCAAGGCCATCATCAAGAACCCGAACACCTCGGACGAGGATCGTCTGGACGCACAGTTCGAGCTGAACCGTCAGCCACGTGATGCATCCCGTTCCCGCATCCGTAACCGCGACGCAGCCGACGGCCGTCCGCGCGGTTACCTCCGTAAGTTCGGTCTGTCCCGTGTCCGTATGCGCGGCATGGCTCACCGTGGTGAGCTGCCGGGCGTTCGCAAGTCCAGCTGGTAAAGGGGTAATTGCACAATGGCTATCAAGCGCAATAACCAAAAGAAGTTCCGCATGGAACAAACCCGTCGCCCGAAGAAGAACCCGCTGAAGGCTGAGGGTATCGAGACGGTTGACTACAAGGATGTAAAGACCCTGCGTCTGTTCATCTCCGACCGTGGCAAGATCCGTTCCCGTCGCGTGACCGGTCTTACCCCACAGCAGCAGCGCCAGGTCGCTACCGCTGTGAAGAACGCACGCGAAATGGCTCTCCTGCCGTTCACCGCCCGCTAAATCAGTAGCTGGGTTTCTCAACAGCGCACTTTTGCCGCTGGCAAGTGTGACACGGTAAAAGAACCTTCGAAAGCCGCTTTCTTTCAATCACTTCGATTGGATGGAAAGCGGCTTTTGTGCGTTTTGTTCTTGGCCACGAGATAACTATCTGCTACTTAACCCACAACTTCCCTATGCGGAATTCGAGCTGGTGATAGATTAGTGATATTCACTTCCCCTCTCCTCGAAAGGGCTTTTAAGGCGCATGCCATTGCATCAATCCCTGGCGGATCTCAGTGAGCTCGCAGCGCACTGCCAGTCCCCCGCTACTGCCCGCGGCTTACTCGCGGAAGCGCAGGATCTCCTGCACAATTCTCTAGACCACAGCGCGAACGAGCTAGAACTTGCCACGTGGTTTTCTCGCATTATCACTGACATCGTGCGCTCGCCCGGCGTCGCCAGCCCCGTGCGCCTTTCCGGCCCCGTCGCCCGCGGTGACGCACTTCCTTCCATGACCATCACCTGGCTGGGCGAGGACCCGCAGCTGGAATCTATTTTTAGGGACGTGGGCCTTGTTGGCCGTCCTGCGGAGGAGAACATGGCCAGCCGTGCCGACGCTGGCCTGGCGCTGGGTGTAGGCAGCGAAGAGGCACTGCTGAAGGAAGCACTGGATTTGCGCCCGCCAGCACTCAAGGTGGTCGATGGCCTACCGGATCGCAATACGACTGTCGACGTCCAGAGTGACCTGCTCGCCCCCATCGCCGCCATCGCGCGCTGGGCCGCCCCGGCGCCGCGTCCCACCCCGGATCGCCTCGCTATCGGCGTTGAGCGTGAGCTTCTCGACGCCGCCGAAGCCGAGGCTTTATCCATTGCCTGGGGCACTGGCATAGCGTTGGAGTTGCGCCTGTGGCACGCCGGCGTGAACGGACGCGATGGTGTCCTTGCTACTCTCCCACCGCTCGACCGCACCGCTTATGGCTCCGCCTGCCGCACGGTATCCGCAAACTTTGAGTCCATTGATAAACGTCAGCAAGACTGCTCCACGCAGGACAATTAATTAGTTGCTGCGAATATAAACGAGTACACTTAACTGGCTTAATGAATTAAAATTCATTCACACGAAAGGAGGCGTCCTGCCCATGGCTGGAACTGTTGGTAGGCCGCGCAAGAACAGCCCGCGCCGCCGTGGAACTACCGCCCGTGAAGAGATTCTCGACGCTTCATCAGAGCTTTTCACCACGCAGGGTTTTGCCACCACTTCGACGCACCAGATTGCGGATGCCGTGGGCATTCGCCAGGCGTCTCTGTATTATCATTTCCCCTCCAAGACAGAAATCTTTCTAACCCTCCTTAATTCCACCATCGAGCCTTCCCTCGAGCTTGCTGAGGAGCTGGCGGCCTCCGCTGCCGCCGCCGAGCAACGTCTGTGGTCTCTCGTTGCGGCGGAGTCCCGCCTGTTGCTCACCAGCGGCTGGAACGTCGGCCGCCTGTACCAGTTGCCTGTGGCTAACTCTCCTGAGTTCTCCGAGTACCACGAACAGCGTACTGCTTTGCAGTCTCGTTTCCGCGAAATTGCCGCCTCAATCGTCGGCGAGGATGACCCTCGCATCGAGCTTCCGTTCCACATCGCACTTTCGGTCATTGAGATGCGCCCGAACGATGGCACCCCGCCTTTCGACGCTTCCCAGCGCGTTCCGGAAACTGCCGCCATGCTTGCCGACGCCGCGCTAGCCGTTCTCGGCGCAAAGGTTCCGGACAACGCGGAAGAGACCACTCTTGAGCTGCTCAAGAACCGCCACGACTCCATCTCCTCTGCCGCCGCTGCTGCCGCGGATCGTAAGAAGAAGTCCAGCAATTAATTAGTGTGTGCAGCGTGGTGCTGCCAAGCAAACACCTATCGCTGCCAGTAGTCGTTCCAGGTGACGCTTTCTACGGCCGTGTTGTCTTGGTAGACGCGCAGACCGTCGGCATTGACCACGATGGAAGAAGGATCCGCATCAACCTGGTAGGTGCCTTCGTGACCTTCGGCGGGCAGCTCCAAGGTGCCGCCGAACATGTCGGAACGGTAGGTAGCGCCGCCCGAGTTGCCGCAGACAACGACTTTGCCGTCATCACTGGTACCGGCAAGGATGAGGTCCTCGCCCGCGGTGCACGATGCATAGCTGCCGGACCAACCGCGGTCGCTCAAAATACCACCGCTGACGGTGGACTTATCGCGCCCGTGGTCGTAATGCTCTTCCGGGTTAGGCGCTGTTTCCGTCACGGTTACTACGGACGGGCTTGGGCTTTCTTTAGTGCTAGGCGCTACGGAAGTCGTCTCTGCCGGAGCGGAAGTTGATTCCACCGGCTTGAATTCCTGCTGCGCAGTCTGCTCGGTTTTGTCGTCGCCACGGCTGAGCAAGAAAAATGCTGCAGCAGCCGCCACGATTGCGACGAGAATGACGATTCCAACGACGATAGGCACCACGCCGGACTTATCTTTTTGCTGCGGATACGGATAAGTCATAATGTGCGCCTTCTTTTCTGTGTCGATACGAGAAATGCTCTATGTGCTAGGTGCGCTAGGTCTTCCTAGACCTCAACGATAGCGCTGAACGGCATAGTGAGCCAAGCAGTTTTTATGAGGCTTATACACCGCTTCGCCGTCTTCCTTAAGGCTTTCAATCAGGCGATCGATCTTCTGGTTGGTCTTCTTCTCGGTCCAGCCAAGCGCCTGCGCCAGCTCTCGAATCGCCGGGATATTAGCATCCGTGGCACCCGGCGCGCGGAGGTAGCTAGCCAATTGGCGCAGCAACAGCTCCTGCTCGTCATTCGGGACGTGGCGGGTGCGCGTGCGGTCCCCCTTCTCATCTAGCGGGCGCGGGGTGCGGCGAATCATGTCGTTGTTTTGAACGTCGATGTGAATCTCGTACACGCAATCAGGCGTGGTGAAAGTGATGACGGTCGGCCCCGGTGGGATGGGTGCCAAGCCGCGCGGTCCTACCTCGATGCGCGAATGGGAGCGCACATTGCGCTGGCTGATATAAAGCGGAATATGGCGGCCCACGTTGGCGAGCATCCAGCCTTGACCGGAGTACCACAGCTGGAATAGCTGACGGTGCAGGTCCAAGTCGTCTGCGCCTACTACAAAGTCACCAGCACGGCCTACTATGAGCTCGTCGCCCGGGCCCATCCGGTGGACTTGCCCGACCAAGTCATTGATCTGAAGCCACGGTCCAAGGTTTGCCGGCGAGCTGGCGTGAGACTGCATAGATTAGGCGCTTTCGAAGTCGAGGATAGATGGATAGGTTTATTCCGAAAGTCCATACTAATACCTAAAAGCGTGAAAGTTAGCCGGTTACTAGCGCAATTGTGGTGATCGCAATCGTGATGATGATGAGAATCGTCGCCGCAATCATCAACGCATTGTTGTTGTCCTTCTGCGGCCTCGCAGGCTGCGCCGGCCGAGCAGGCTGTACCTGCTGCGGCGATTGCTGCATTGGCCTAGCAGAAGGCATGGACGCACCCGGATTGATTCCTGGGTTGAAGGGCGCATTGCTAAGCCCGCCATAAGAAGGCACCGCAGCCATCGAAGGATTGCTCCAGTTTTGCGCTCCCCCGGCGAGGTTATGTGCGCTGCCCATTCCAAAGCCCATGGCGGGAAGCTGACCACTTGCCGGATAGTTAGTGGCTTGGTTCTCCGGGACTGCGGAACGCGCGTTGAGTTCCGCGCCACCGTTTCCGCACGCCTCCAGTGCATCGATGAACTGGCAGGCCTCCGGGAAACGTCGATAAGGAGTGTTATCCAGTGCTCGTTCCATCACTGCATCAATCTGCTGAGTGGCCATTGCCGCCTGTGGATCAAGCCGTTCCATGATAGTCGGGGTGCCCATCGCCGGGACTATGCGCTTGGTGCGCCAGGCAGACTCCGACATCACCTCTTTGAGGTGATACATGGTCAGCATCTCAAACGCGATGAGTGCTAGCGCATAGTTATCACCTGAAAAGGATGCTTCCTGGCCGCTGTAATCACGCGAATTGCTCTCTGGTGAAGAGTAGTTTTCAGTTCCGATTACGTTGCCTACGGCGGTCAAACGCGACTGCCCCTCCGAGATAGCGATTCCGAAGTCGCTCAGAACGCTATAACCGCTATCGGTGGGCCGGCGGCGTAGCAAGATATTGGCCGGTTTTACATCCCTGTGAATCCACCCATCCGGGCGCATCGAATGCATCTGGTCCAGTGCTTTGGCCACGGGGCGCAAGTACTTGACGACGTCGCTGATGCTAAAACCCGGCTCGTTACTATGGCGACGTTCACGGATGAGCTCTTCCAACGTGCCGCCTTCGAAAAGCTCCATCTCAAAGCCGAGATTGCCCTCGGTGTCGGCCAGCTTCTTATTTATGTGCGTGACATAGGAGCTATGGATGGCCGCCAGCGCCTTCATTTCATTATGGAAGCGCTTGAGCCCTTCTTCGTTGTGTAGCTCCGGCAACACCGTCTTGATTGCAACGTTGCGCCCTAAATCGACATCGGTGCCCGCGAAGACGGTTCCCATGCCGCCGCCACCGATGCGCCGGACGTTTGCATATCCTTGGCGCTCCAGCCACATAACTACACGGGAATCATTCACGCGTATATTTCACCACACCCGATGTAAATGCAGATCTTCAGAATCGCCCTATCTACCCCGCTTATGGGGTAGCATAACCGCTCGTAGAAGGCAGCTACTATTTGTAACTACTCGGCAACTTTTAGGTTGCTGCCTGTTTTTATTTCCTATCGCCGATTTCTTTGCCGAAGGATGCAATGACCAACCCTAACCAAGGCCCAAATCACTACCCTTCGCTGCCCACGAATATGTACTCGAGCACGCAGTCGCAATCCCCATTTGGCGAGCAGAATCCCTATACCGACCCAAATGGCCGCTACCAGTCGACGCAGCCGATGGGATTTACAGCGCCCGCCGCGCAGCCCTCGCGAAACTGGGTTCCGATCCTGTGCATCTTGGCAGTCATCCTGGCCATGCTGATTGGCGGCGGCGTGGTCTGGGCGGACAAGAAGAGCGACGAGGCTCAGCAGCCACCTGTCGCTCCGGCACCGCCGTCGACGGAGGTTACGGAAGAACCCGCCACGACCACGGAAGAAACCGAGTCTGATCCAACGCCTACCCAGGATTCTTCTTCCCCGGCGCAGAATAATTCGCCGCGCTATCAGCAAAGGCAGCAGCCGCGCCAGCAAACCCACACCACTACGCAGCGCACGGATTATCCAGCAGGGCTTAGCGCCAATGGCTGGGACGGAATCTCCGGCGCGCAGTGCAACGGCGGCGAAGCCGTGTACGCGGCCAAGAAGTCCGCGCCACAGGCGCACATCGTCATCTGTGACGAAAGCTCCGGCTTGGTCTACCGCGGCAATTGGTCCAGCGGCCCGGCCGTTGGCACTGCCTCAGGCAGCGGCACTTCGTACACCGCTACCTTCAACGATGTCAGCCAGCTGCTGATTAATGGCGACGAGTTCACAATCATCCCGGATAGCACCTCTTATGACTCGAGCAAGCTAGACACCGGCCAGTTCAGCACCGTCTGGAGCGCCAACTAGCAAGCGGCCTTGGGCCACTGGACCTTCGCACCCGCGAGTTCGGTGGCCAAGGCGCTGAGCATTTGTTGCGCCGAGCCATAGGCACCGCTTGGCGACGTCGCGTAAATAGCCACCGCAACCTTCTTACCGTTGAGCTCTACCGTGCCCATCTGCCGTGCTTCATAGGCGCCGTTTGTATCTGGGCCCCAACCGCCCTTAAAAGATGAATTATCGAGGCTGCCTAAGCCATAGCTTTGGGCAGGATCAGAGGCAGCCATAGCAGTGAGCACTCCGCTGCCCTGTGCGATACAACCCAACTGCCCTATAAAGCGCGCTTGATCAGCGACTGTCCATTGGGTCTGCCCGAAGGCGGAAAAGCCCGGACGGGTAACCGTGGGCTGCACTTGCACGTCTAAGCCTGCTTCCGCTAGAACTGCGCTGGCGGCGCTAGCTGCAGACTGCCCGCCGCCTAGGGATTGCCAGAGATTTTCTGCGGCCGCATTATCTGAAAAAGTAATGGCCTGAGAAATCATCGAAGGATCTGCCGAACCAGCGCGTTCCGCGGCAATTGCCACCGGCACCTTCGATGTAGACCATGCGGCTCGCGGCTCAGAAATACCGGCACTATATACCTCATCCTGACCTGCAACGGCGATTCCGGCTTTCCCGCCGTACTTGCTCTGAACGTCTTCGACGATCTTCTGCAGTGCTTCCTGGACGTTCCCCCTCGCTGCAGCAGGAGCCGGGTCCTTGTCAGACTTTCCACCATCGCCTTTAGCATCCGCATCGGGCACCATCGTCTGCCCGCTCAAAGTGGGGCGCGGGTCCACATCCGTGCTGGTGGTCATGCTAACTTCCGCTCTTTCCTCCACATCACCGATAGTGCAGGCACTTGCGGCCAAAGCCACGCATAGTAGGCCCAGACCGCACAGGTTCTTTTTCTTCATCTAGTTGGGTCCTCTCTCGCTGCCGGAGCCGATTAAACGATGTAAACAATGGCGTTGTTGCCGCCAGTGCAGGTGACATATTCGCCGTTGTCACGGCAATCCATCGTGTAGTTGATGCCAGTAACCGGGCTATATGCGGTGATGACCGCGTTATATTCCTTGGTATCTAGGTAATGCTGTACGTATGCATCGCGGACGGCACGGGCGAACTCAGGAGAGGTCATCGTGGAATCACGGTAGACGTTGTTCAGGTCTCCGCCCGCAGCACCAGACATAGCTGCGTCGTTTGCGGCCACCGCACCGGCCGGAAGCGAGGGATACGCTGGGCGTTCCGGAGCCTTGGTCGTTTCTTCGGTTGTTGGCGCCTCGGTGGTTGCTTCTGCAGAGGTTGTCAGCATCGGGCTGGCGTTCTTCTCATCGCTGCCGCCCTTGAGAAGGAAAAATGCCAAAGCAGCGCAGAGCGCGATGACGGCAAGCACAATAAGAGCAATGATTGCCCACTTCGTACCGCTCGAGCGCTTTTCTTGGTACACCGGCGCCGCCTGGCTGTAATCCGCAGGACCATACTGCTGACCGTATCCGTCTTGCGCATAGTACGGCGCGGAGTCACCAGCAAATGGTGAACCCATGTTGGACTGCTCGTATTGCCCATAGTCCTGCGGCGGGTACCCCTGCTGTGAGTAGCCTTGCGGGAATTGCTGTTGTGGTTGATCCGCCGCGTTCTGCCCGCCTGACTGTTTTGCCCAAGGGTTGGTATTGGGTGCTTCGTTTGCGCCTTGGTAGGGGCCAAAGCCGTTGTTTTCGCCAGACAAAACGTCTCCTATATGCAGGGATATGGTAATTACTTAGATTTCTGATTATGGCACACGCGTGCCCTTCGACCAGCTAGTTTTTGTGCAGAACTCACCCGAAGTAGGCGGATCTGGGGAAATTTCCTTGGTAGTGGGCGAAGTAGCCAAAACTTCGGTTACATTGTCACTATTGCTATCACTGCTTATGTGATTCGCCACTGTCTTTGTTGAGGAAAGGCCGTTTTAGAAATCCCTATGACGAACTATCCAGGTTTTGGCTCGCAGCCTAATAACTCGCGCCCTAATTCATCGCCCCAGTTTGGCTCCCCGCAGTTTTCTGCGCCAAAATCATCGCCGCAATTTGGTTCCGGATCTTTTGCCCCCGGTACGAACCCCGCGCACCCAGCATCGGCTACGCAACCTAATAACTTCGGCGCGCAAATGCCAGCGCACAACGGCAAAGGATTGATTAGCGGCGCAATCATCGGTCTGATTGCCGCCTTCCTCTTCCTCGCTATTGTCTTAGGCGCCGCGGCATATTTCCTGCTGCCAAAAGACATTCCAAACGCCCCAGCAGACACGGTGTCAACGCCAACCTCGACGCCAGCCTCAACTGCGCCAACGACCATGAGCGACGTTCCATCCGAAAACGTCTAAAGGGGCCCAGCAACCATAAGTTGCCAGGCCCCTCAGCCAACTAGCGCTGCGCCTAATTAGCGGCGCAACGTAATAATTCGCGATAGCGAATTAGTGGAAGAAGTGGCGAGTGCCGGTGAAGTACATGGTCACGCCGGCCTGCTTGGCAGCCTCGATGACCTCTTCGTCGCGAATGGAGCCGCCCGGCTGGACGACGGCCTTGACGCCAGCGTCGAGCAGAACCTCCAGGCCATCAGCAAACGGGAAGAAGGCATCCGAAGCAGCGAAAGCACCCGCGGTGCGGTTCGCGCCGTCGGCAAGCGTGTTAGCGCGCTCGACCGCCAGCTTCGCGGAGTCAACGCGGTTGACCTGGCCCATGCCCACGCCCACAGCGGCGTTGTCCTTGGTCAGCAGGATGGCGTTGGACTTAACGGAGCGCACTGCGCGCCATGCGAACTCGAGCTCAGCTAGGTCGGCGTCGGAAAGCGCGTTACCAGCAACCAGCTGCCAGTTCTCCGGCTTATCGCCCTCGGCCTGGTAAGTATCCGGCTCCTGGCGCAGGACGCCACCGGAGATGTGCTTGATTTCCTCTGCCGGAGCCTCGTGCTCGGCAACGAGGATGCGGAGGTTCTTCTTCTCCTTGAGGATATCCACCGCGCCATCCTCGTAAGACGGAGCGACGATGACCTCGGTGAAGATGTCCTTGACCTGCTTGGCCATCTCGACGCTGACCTCGCGGTTGACGGCGATGACGCCGCCGAATGCGGAGAGCGGGTCGCACGCATGCGCGGCGCGGTGTGCCGCAGCGATGGATTCATCGGAAACGGCGATACCGCACGGGTTGGCGTGCTTGATGATGGCAACGCACGGACGCTCGTGATCCCAGGCGGCGCGCCACGCGGCGTCAGCGTCCTGGTAGTTGTTGTAGGACATCTCTTTGCCGTTCAGCTGCTGCGCGTTAGCCAGGCCCTTGCCGGAGCCATCGCGGGTAACGGTCGCGGACTGGTGGGAGTTCTCGCCGTAGCGCAAGGTGGTGGTAGCGCCCTCACCGCCGAGCTGATCGACGAACCACTGGGAAACAGCGGCATCGTAATCAGCGGTGTGCAGGAATGCATCGCGTGCCAGGCCGCGGCGCTCCTCCAAGGTGAAGCCGCCCTTCTTTGCAGCCTCTGCGACGTCGCCGTAACGCGCCGGATCAACGACGATCGCAACGGATGGGTGGTTCTTCGCTGCCGCACGAACCATGGATGGGCCTCCGATATCGATCTGCTCAACGCAGCCATCGAAGTCTGCACCGGAAGCAACGGTCTCACGGAATGGGTACAGGTTCACCACGACCAGCTGGAATGCCTCCACACCGAGCTCTTCTAGCTGAGAGAGGTGATCCGGCTTGCGGGTATCTGCCAAGATGCCAGCGTGAACCTTCGGGTGCAGGGTCTTCACGCGGCCTTCGAGGCACTCCGGGAAGCCCGTGAGCTTTTCCACTGGGGTGACGTTGATGCCAAGGTCTGCAATCTTGGCGGCGGTGGAACCGGTGGACACAATCTCAACGCCGGCAGCGTCGAGGGAGCGGGCGAGATCCTCGAGCCCAGTCTTGTCATAGACGCTAATCAGCGCGCGCTTGATCTGCTTACGGTCATCGCTCATGGTGCGGAGAAAGCCTTCCTAAAAGTCTTAGAGCTGAATCGAAATGGTTGCGTTGGCATCCTGCGCTACCTGAACGGCGCGCAAGACTTTAACGATGAGTTGGCGCTCGACCACCTTGATGCGCTCGTGCAGCGAAGCCTCATCATCATCCTGCCGAACCAAGACTGGCTCCTGGGCAATGATGCGACCGGTATCTACACCGGCATCAACAAAGTGGACGGTTGAACCTGTGACCTTCACTCCGTACTCGAGCGCGTCACGTACACCGTGTGCGCCCTTGAAGGACGGAAGCAAAGCCGGGTGAGTATTGATGGTGCGGCCTTCGAAGCGGGCGAGGAAATCTGCGCCCAGAATCTTCATGAAACCAGCCGAAACAACAACGTCTGGTTGCGCAGCTTCTACTGCGGCAACCAGACGTTTATTCCATTCGGCGCGGTCTGCACCCATCTCTAATACTTCTGCTTCAATACCAGCGGCTTTCGCGCGCTCTACCCCCTGACAAGGAACGTCAGCGACGACCTTGACCACACGATAGTTCTCATCCTGCGCATCGATGATGGCTTGCAGGAGTGAGCCGGTTCCGGAGACCAGAACGACGATTTCAATCGGACGGGAGGTGCGGACGGTTTCGCCTTGTGGCTGATGCTGTGAAGTCACGGGACATAAGCCTAGTCCTTGTGAGGCTCCTGCGGGAATTCTTCGACAATTTCGCCGTCGATGACTTCCGCTTCTACCCCAGAATCGGCGGACTTTGCCGTTTCTTCCGCTGCTTCTTCGGCTGCTTCTTCGGCCGATTCGTTTGCCTTTTCTACAGCTGTTTCATCAGCCTCATCATCTTCTGGAGCGTCTGCAACCGACTCCCCTTCAGGGGCACCCATTGGTTCTTCCGGCACCGGCTCCTCTTCGGCCGATTCCTCACCCGTGGCATTTTCACTTGCAGCATCCGGTTTAATCGATTCCGCCACGGCACCTTCGGAAGTGTTTGGCGCAGTTTCTTCAGCTTCAGCGTCTTCCACTTCAGCTTCTTCTGCTTCGGCTTCTGCAAATGCAGCGTCCGCCGCAGCTTCCTCAGCCTTGTCGGATTCTGCGGCGGCTGCTGCCGAGGCGTTGCGGGATGCATGCCAGGCGCCGATTGCGAAGGCACAGGCAAAGCCCAATGCGATTGCCGCAAACCATAACGCCACGAGACCCGTTGCAGTCCACACGTTTAGGCCCGTTGCGCCATAGATGCCAAGCACGCCGGAAACAAAGTAGCTCAAAAGCAAGGTAAAGAAAGCAACAAAGGCGCTCGCAGCGACCGCAAAGAAAAAGTTCACGTGGCGGCGTGCGCGCCAGACCACATAGATGGCCGAGGCGATCGGAACAACGAGAAGGCCCACCGCCCAAGGCGCAATGGAAGAAGGAACTACGCCCACGATTGGCAGCGGCGGCAAGGAAACCATGTGGATGCTAAACAGGCTGATGCTGCTTTCCGGGCCGAACTGGAATTCAGAACCAGACAGAATGCCGCCTGTGCCGATAACTGCGTTTGGGATATACAGAGCGCTAATCAGGTAGAGCAGGAATCCACCCAAGCCATCGATGCTCGGGTACGCATTCATCATCTCGCTCTGACGGGACCAGCCCACAATGGCGACGATGAGGCACACTACTGCCGAGGCAGCAAAAAGCACACCGAGGTAACGCAGCGCTACTTGCGCGGCGTCGACAAGCATGCGCGGCATACCGAAACGTTTGGCCAATGCCTTCCACAAGCGCGAACCCATGCCACCGGCCAGCGCCGACAGATGTAGCAGAAGCATGCGCGGCAAGACCACGAAGAAATTAGGCGGCGAGACGTCAAATACCTTGCCGGCGTCCCACAACATCAGCCACGCGATGATCGTGAGAAGCAACGGCACACCGACAACACAGCCTAAGAGGACCAAAAGATCTTTGATGCTGACCTTATGCTTGATCGCCTGACGGATCCGGCGCCCGACAATTAAGGATAAGATTCCTGCGGGCAGCAGCGGTAAAACGGAAAGCTCAATTCCGCCTGCCGAAATCGGCGCGAGGTTAAACACCATCCACGCTTCGGCAACGATCGTGGGCAGCCATGCCAAAGGCGAGCTTGTTAAAAGCAGCGCCGCCAATGCCACTGCAAGCACTACCAACACCACGACGGCGTTAGGGATTGCCACCGTCCACAGCATTCGGCGGATGCGCCCGGCCAAAGTGGTAGGCGCGGTAGCTCGACGGGCGCGCGCCTGGGAGCCAACCTTGTTGGCCACGCGTGCAGCTGGTTTGGATGAGCCGGCGCCACCGCGCCCGCGCACTTGCGCGCGCGAACGGGAAGCCGACCGCGTTTGAGGGCTGGTGTTTTTGTTCATCGCGTCCACTTTGCCATGGCCCATCGTCCATTTTGGGTTGGCGCGACGATAACAAGCTGAATTGGCGGCACTTCGCACTAACCTTAAGGTGCTAGCTCAGGCGCACAACAGCGCAATATATACTGTATGGAACGGAAAGCAACCATTAACGCTACCGTGATGACCGTGCACTCTGAGCAAACATACACCGTCTATACTGGCCAATTACGATTATCGCTAGCTCTACCTAAAGTGTGACACAAACCCTTTCAGGCCCCTGTCCAGCTAGTTTCACCGAAAAGGTCGAAAAATTTCCATAACGGCTTGCTGTTATTATTTCGAGACGCTACTGTTACATCTCGTTGGTAACAGGAAGGTCACAATCCAGTAACCAACCGCCCAAAGACGTAACGCTTAATTTTTTGGTTTCTAGTGCAGGTGCGGTTGGCGGATTGTGAAGACAATGGAAGAAGAAATCATGCGAAGCAAGACTCAGCGGAACGCCGGCCGTCACCGCCAGATCGCCACCTCGCAGACTGCGAAAGGTCGTCTAGCACTGGTGACCGTCGCTGCAGGAGCTGTGTCCACCGCAGGTGTCGGTGGCGCAGCGGCCGCCAATCTTCAGGCAGACAATGCCGGCATGAAGGCGCAGACCGTCGACTACAACCTTGCTACCGAGTCTGACGCCCTGCAGGACGTTCAGAATGGCGCCCAGGCTGCCGCCAAGGAAGCTGCCGCCGCTGCCCCACAGATCCTGAACGTTGCCGAGGCAAAGCCGGTAGCAGATCTTTCTGCTCAGCTGGATAAGGCAGTTCAGGCATCTGAGGCACGTGCTGCTGCCGATGAAGCATCCCGCGCACCATCCGTCGTCCGCCCAGCCGAGGGCACTTTCACCTCCGGATTCGGACCACGATGGGGTTCCTTCCACTCTGGCATCGACATCGCTAACGCTGTCGGTACCCCAATCCTCGCCGCTATGGACGGCACCGTCATCGATTCCGGCCCAGCTTCCGGTTTCGGCCAGTGGATCCGCATCAAGCACGATGACGGCTCCATGACCGTCTACGGCCACATGCAGACCCTGGACGTTGCAGTTGGCGAGCGCGTGCACGCCGGCCAGAAGATTGCCGGCATGGGTTCGATGGGCTTTTCCACTGGTTCCCACCTGCACTTCGAGATTCACCCAGCAGGCCAGGGCGCAGTTGACCCAATCTCTTGGTTCGCAGCCCGCGGAATCAACATCTCCTAAAGCTTTAGCTTTTTAAATTCCTTCTTCCCACCCTCCTTCTCACCTGGTTTAAGCGGTAACAGGACTTCGCTTCCTGTTGCCGCTTTCGTGGTTTTGGCCACCCACCCTTGCCGCCGCATTACTTACCCAGTAAGCTACGCTATAGGTTACCCGGTAATCAATGATTACTATCGGCTTGACCGGCAACTTTCCAAGATCTATATCCATCCCCCTGGCAGGAAATATGTCCATTAAACATTCTCTCTTGTCGCTCCTTAGCGCTGAGCCAGCTACCGCCAGCATGCTGCAAAGCCACTTCGCGGAAGCGCTGGATGGACTATGGCCACTCAACATCGGCCAAGTTGCACAAACGCTAAAACGACTCGAAAGAGACAACTTCATCGAGGAGCACGGCACAGCCGTAGGCCCCACGGGCAGGCATGCCACGACCTATCGCATCACTACACAAGGCCGTGCGGAGCTTGCGGACTGGTGGACGCGGGGCGTCGCCAAGCATGCGCTCGAAAGAGATGAACTCGTCCTCAAGGTAGCGCTCGCTGCCCAACGCAGCGACGTCGATGCCATTGAAATTCTGGATGCCCAGCGCTTTGCCACCCTGAAGCAGCTTCGGCTTCTAAACCAGCAGGCCGCCGAATTACCTGAAACCCGCAGCGCCACGCAGCTGGCCCTCGAACGCGAAATCTTTGACCTTGAAGCACTGCTGCGGTGGCTCGACCGGGCTGAGGCTCTAAATCCCCACACCTCCGCTTCTACTTCCAATCAACCAGAGGAATAGACCATGCATAACAGCGAAGAAACCACCCACCCTTTACCACTTGAGCTTCATAATGTCTCCCGCGAGTTCGGCTCTGGTGCGCGCCAAGTTACCGCACTTAAGGAGGCAAACCTGCAGCTTCATCCCGGCAAGCTCATCGCCATCATGGGCCCTTCTGGTTCCGGCAAGTCCACGTTGCTCAACGTCGCTGGGCTCCTGCTGCCACCGACCTCTGGACGCGTGCTTGTCAACGGCGAGGATGCTGCGGGGCTGTCCAAATCTGCTGCCGCTCAGTTGCGCCGCCGGAACCTAGGTTTCGTCTTCCAGGACTTCAGCTTGGTGCCCACCCTCAGCATCGGTGAGAACGTCACCCTACCCCTTGAATTAGATGGCGTTAGCCCTAAGAAGTGCCGCGAGGCCGCTGAAATTGCGCTTGCGGAAGTAGGCCTGGAAAATGTCGCTGACCGCTTCCCTGAGGAAATCTCAGGCGGTCAGGCGCAAAGGGCCGCAATCGCCCGTGCACTCATTGGCCCGCGCCAGGTATTGCTCGCGGATGAGCCGACCGGCGCGCTCGATACCGCCACCAGCGAAGAAGTCATGAAGGTGCTGCGCTCTCGCATCGACGCTGGCGCCGCCGGGCTTCTCGTTACCCATGAGCCACGTTTCGCCGCATGGGCCGACTCCGTTGTAATGATGCGCGATGGCGTCCTCAGCGGAAAGGAGCATTAGTCAATGTCTGCTCTTTTAGCCGCCGCCCGCCCCACCTATCGCGACATGTTGGCCCATCGCTGGCGCAGCCTAGCCGGGGTGGCATTGGTTGCACTTCCCGTCGCCGTTTTGGTGTGCCTGGGCATACTGGGCGTCAATGGCGATAGGTTCCACAACGTATTTTCAAGCAATCCGCGCACGATTGGCGTGGCGGCTTCAGAAGATACAAAAGCGGTGCACCTGGAACCTGCAGCGGGTTTTGCTTCCCGCGCAGAAGAAATCTTGCCTGGTGACCTGCGCCCCTCCCCGATTTTTGGGCCCGTCACCGTGGGAGTTCAGCACGATTCAAAGCACTCCAATATCCAGATCACCCAATTCGACAGTGCTTTACCGCCCACTAAAGCTCAACCCCTCATCGATTCCGCGCACCCCGACGAGGGAACGCTCATCTTGTCCTATGCAGATGCGCGTTCATTAGGAGTACACAAAGGTGATGTTGTCAGCATAAGTTCCCCTACCCCTGGCGGCTTATCGGAGGCAAAGGTCGCGGGCATCATCCCCGGCGGTAGGAGCTATGCCACGGCACCAGTCCTTACGAACACGGAGTTCTTGGCCCAGCACCCGGAGCAAGCTACGTGGGCCATCGTGGGCGATACCGTGCTCAACCAAAATGACATCGCACGGGTGCAGTCGGCAGGCTTTAGCATTTACGACAAATCTTTATCTGAAGCAACGATAATCGATAGCGGCGTCCACCTAAATTTTGAAGCCTTCTTAAGCTTCATCGCCATCGCCAGTTCTTTTGCTTTTGCGGTTACGCTGCTCCTTGCACTTATCGCGCCAGTGTTTAGCTTCGCTTTGCGCCGGAATACACGCATGTACGCACTCATGGCAGCACAGGGCGCACAACCAAAGCACATCGCTACAGCCGTATTAGCCTATGGCTTCTTCACAGGCCTGCTCGGCGCCACGAGCGGCGCAGTGCTCGGACTCGCAGGCAGCTATGCCATCGGGGCACTGCGTTTTCCTGGAGTAAAGCTCGATGTTCCACTGCTTTATCCACTTGCACTCTGGGCTATCGCAATTGTTGCTTCCACGGCCGCCGCTCTGGTGCCCGCGTGGCTCGCCGCCCGCCAGGCGCTTGCACCCTCCCTCCACGGCGGCATGCCGGATCGCATCCTCAACTGGCGCAAGGAAATGGCATACGGCCCTGTCGCATTGCCCGTTATCCTCATCGCGCTGCTTACCCCATTCGGTAAGTCAATCTATTCACTGCTCATCCTGCTGGCTTTCCTCGCCACAGCCGCAAGCGTTCCCGCGCTGGTATATGCCACCGCACGCGTATGCAGTCACCACGGCCTCGCTTTGCGGATTGCCAGCCGCGATCTCATGCGACGTGGATTCCATACGGTCCCAACCGCTATCGCGCTCATCGCCGTAACCTTAGCTGCGGCCGCGGGTTCCGTAGGCGTTCGCAGTGACGAAGCATGGTGGGACAAGGTGGACACGGTAGTAAATCCCTCCACCTCAGCAATAGTCAGAAACACGGATCATCAAAAGAACTTGGGCGCACCGGCCAACAAGGTGGAACAGCGAGCCATCGATAGTGCGCTTGCACTGCAGCCTGGCAAGCCCCTTGAGACTTTTGGATATACCGATTGGAATTCCACCTCTATTCCTGGTTCTTCCATTCCAAATATTGCTCTCGAGATGGAATATGACTACACCTGCGAGCAGACTTCCTACAACGACTCTGTCGAGCAGGCTACCTTCATTGACAAAGATGGCCGCAGGACCGATGAGTCTGGAGAAGCACGGCAGAATTGTCTGCATGACATGATGACGTGGTTCCCGTCTAGCGCCTTCACTCGCTATGGCCGCACGCTAGAAGCAACGCCCGAAACGCTCGACCTCTGGAACTTCGACAGCGATGCTGACCGCCAAGCGGCGGCAGATACACTCCGTAAGGGCGGAGTTGTCTTAACCCATAACAGCCACCTCGATGGACGCGACCATGCCGAGTTCACCGCTGTTCGGACCCCACAGGGCCAAACCGAACCGCGCGAAGAGGTTAGCGCTACGCTGCCTGCGGTCGAGGCGCTTCCCGCGTTGGGCCGCGATCTCAGGTTGGTTAGCCCTGCGGCGGCAAAGAAGCTAAAGATCTCCTCCTCCCGAATCGGCACGGCGATTGTCTTCGATAAGACTTTGGAGCGCAGCCAACAGAAGGAAATTGAAGAAGCCGTAGAAAACGCTACCGGCGGCGAATACGAGATTTCCTTCACAAAGACCACGAGCAAGGCAAAGGAATACGCCCCTGCCATTGCCCTATGGGGCATCGGCTTCATCTTGTTAGTGCTCATCATCGCCAACTCCGCGGCAGCGCTACGCCGCAGCGGAAAGCTCTTTGAGTCTTTGGGTGCAGAACCTTCCCTCATGCCGAAGGTCGCCGCTTGGCGCACGTGGTTGGTTGGCACGATCGGCATGACGCTCGGTTTCATCGTTGGCGAGATTATTGGAATCATCATGATTCGTGTGCCGCGGCCAGGCAGGCCCGAAGCAAACGAGCTGTTCTATCAGGGAGATCTCTACAGCATGGACTGGTGGCAACTTGCGGGCGTGTTCATAGTGCCTTTGCTTGGCGCGGGCGGTTCCTGGTTGGTGCACCGGCGCTTAAGTGCAGTCGAGGCTGAACAAAACGATTAGCCCAAGAGCCACAACAGCAAATTGACCCGAACGCAAGGCCTGTACCAAGTCTAGGCACAGGCCTTGTCGCAGCTCAGGAGGGGCTTTTACTGAATGAATCCTGGCAGCCCCATAACGTCACCCCCAATATCCACCCCCACAACCTAAACCCATACTTCACAGTCGTAACTATTTTCACATTAGTAACATGCGTAACATGCTGGCATGTTCGAATAATTTTCGAACATTTCCTGTCTTTACCTGCAATTTTCACAATTGCAACAGTACGAAAAGCTCGATAACTTTATCTCGTTGCCATAAACGGCCTCGATATTCCGGATTGGACTTTTTCGGCGTGTCGAAACGCGTCCGTTTGGCACTAAAGGCTTAACCGAGCCACCCCGACCATGCACCGCCATGAAAAGGACCCGAAGTTATGAAGCGCAATCTCCGCGCACGCAAGACTGTGGCACTTACTGCCTTGGCAGTTTGCACCACGCTTGCCACCACCATGGGCGCTACCGCCTCTGCCGCGCAGCCGGCAGCTAGCGTAGACGTCTCTGATGGCTCGTCACAGCCAGAAGTATCTACTAATGCAGATAACGCAACGCTTATCGACGCCTTCGTTGGGCTGACCAAGTCCACGGCCGGCGTACTCGCGGGCGCTGCTACCCCAGAGGTATCGAATGAGGGCGGGGCGCTGAACATCGTTCTCGACCCTTCGAGTGTTCCGGGGCTTGCCCAGGCTTTCGCGCCTTCCGGCAATCACTCCGGACTGAAGCCAACGAAGAGCCAGGACTCCGCGGGCAACACCGTGGTGTTCCCTACTTCCGGCACTCTTACTTCCGGCTTCGGCCCGCGCTGGGGCGCCTTCCACAACGGTATCGATATTGCCAACCCGATTGGCACGCCGATTTACTCCATCATGGACGGTGAAGTTATCTCCTCTGGTCCGGCTCAAGGCTTTGGCCACTGGATCCGCATCCAGCACGACGATGGAACCATCTCCGTCTATGGCCACATGCCAGGTGACCAGCTCCTCGTAAACGTCGGCGACCGAGTCTCTGCTGGACAGCAGATCTCCGTGATCGGCAACGAGGGGCAGTCCACCGGCCCGCACCTCCACTTCGAGGTGCACCCGGGCGGCGGCGCAGCCGTGGACCCGGTCGACTGGTTCGCTCAGCGTGGCATCAACATCTAAGCGAACCGCCTAAAAGCGCTTAAAGCTTTTCCATCGGCACGCCGCCGATGAGCATCAAGCGCACTTTGCCGGCGCTTCCGAAGTCCACCGTCACCGTGGCGCGTGGACCGGAACCGGAGGCATCGATGACCGTTCCTAGGCCGTACTTGGCGTGGTTGACGCGGTCTCCCACAACTAAATTCAGCTGGTTGTTCTTAGGCATCGAGCTGGCAGGAGCAGGCTTACGCGTGCGTTGCGAAGGGGAAGACGTAGCGCGCGGTGAGGTTCTGCCCCAGCCGGACCAATCGGAGCCATAGGAGCGGCCATATTGGTAGGAGTCATCTCCGCCCCATGCACTAGACAGCGAGCTGTCTGGTTCTTCACGGCGCCAGCCGATGAGGTCTTCGGGGACCTCGGCGAGGAAGCGGCTGGCCGGATTCGTCATCGGGTTACCCCAGGACGAGCGAAGTATTGCGCGGGTGAGATAGAGCTGCTCGCGAGCGCGTGTGATGCCCACATAAGCCAAGCGGCGTTCCTCACTGAGCTCTTTTGGATCCCCTAAAGAGCGCATGTGCGGGAATTGGCCATCTTCCCAGCCTGTGAGGAAGACGACTGGGAATTCCAAGCCCTTGGCAGTGTGCAAGGTCATCAGCGTGACCACGCCAGTTTCGTTGTCAGGGATTTGGTCTGCGTCAGCTACCAAAGACACCTTCTCTAGGAAAGCCTGGAGCGAGCCGGGTAGGGCCTCCCCCTCGGCGAGCTCTGGGCTTAAATCTTCTACAGCGTCGGCTCCGGTAAACGCCATCTGATTAGCCGCCTCGGAGCTAAATTCTCGGGCAACGGAAACCAACTCGTTGAGGTTATCCAGCCGCGCGCCATCCTGCGGATCATTCGAGTTCTCCAACTCCGCACGGTATCCAGTTGCATCGAGCACGGCACTGAGCAGATCACCAAGATCCGGCTGATGAGTAACCTCGTTAATCATGCTCGGAATCTGAGCGCGGATGCCGTCCATCATCTCGTTGAACTTCGACACTGCATTAACGGCTCGTGTGCCCATGCCCGCAACGTTGCCCGCGGCGGCATCGTACAGGGCCTTTCCAAAGCTCACTCCCAGGTTCTCTGCATGCAGCGCGATCTGGGATTGCGCCTTATCACCGATGGCGCGCTTGGGAACGTTGATAATGCGGCGCAGGCTCACTGTGTCATCCGGATTATCAATGATGCGCAGATAAGCCACCATGTCACGGATTTCGCGGCGTTCATAGAAGCGAGTGCCGCCCACAACCTTGTACGGGATTCCGGAGCGAACAAAGATATCTTCCAACGCACGCGAGGCATTGTTCGTGCGGTACATGATCGCCATATCGGAATAGGCGCGGCCCTTATCTGCCAGAGAGTCGATCTCAGAAGCAATAAAACGGGCCTCATCATGCTCGTTATCGGCGACATAGCCGACGATCTTCGCGCCTTCGCCGTGCGCAGTCCACAGGTTCTTCTCACGGCGGCCCTCGTTCTTCGCGATGAGAGCGTTCGCCGCGTTCAGAATGGTCTGAGTGGAGCGATAGTTCTGCTCCAACAAAATGGTGTGCGCCTGCGGATAGTCACGCTCGAATTCCTGAATGTTGCGGATCGTAGCGCCACGGAAGGCATAAATGGACTGATCTGAGTCACCCACCACGCACAATTCTGGTGCATCGGGGCCTAGCTCTCCCCTACCCACCAATGCAGAAACCAGCGCATACTGCGCATGGTTGGTGTCTTGATACTCATCGATAAGAACGTGCTTGAAGCGGCGACGATAGAAATCCACCACCTGTGGGTGCTGATGGAAGATACGCACTACCTCACCGATGAGGTCATCGAAGTCCACGGAATTGGCTGCACGTAAGCGGCGCTGATATTCATCGAAGACGCGTGCAACCGTAATCTCGAAAGGATTCTTGGTCTTTTCTGCTTCTGCCAAAGCGTCAGCCGGCGAGACCAGCTCATTTTTGTGATTCGAAATCTGATTGGCCAGCACACGGGCGGTGTACTTCTTTAGATCCAACTGCATGTCTTTGGCGATCATGGTCAAAAGGCGGCGTGCATCGTCACCGTCATAAATAGTGAAGTTGGTGTTCAGTCCCTGCACCAGCTGCGCATTTTGACGCAAGATCCGCACGCAGATGGAGTGGAAGGTAGAAACCCACATCCGCTCGGCCACTGGCCCCACCAGCTGGCCCACGCGCTCTTTCATCTCCGTGGCGGCCTTGTTGGTAAAGGTAATAGCCAAAATCTCCCACGGAGCCACCCCACGATTGCGCATAAGATAAGCAATGCGGCGGGTAAGCACAGCAGTCTTACCAGAGCCCGCACCCGCCACAATCAGCAGCGGCGAACCAGCGTGCGTTACCGCCTCAAGCTGCTGCGGATTAAGCCCCTCAGTAAGCGGGTCAGGGCCCGCAGTGGAAGGCGCACCGGAAGGGCCTGGTGCGGCTCCGGCAACAGACCCCTTCGCAGAAGGAGCCCCAAAGCCACCCGACTGTGACTGCGGCGCGGCAGGCCGGGCTGGGCCACCGAAACCGCCGAAGCCGCCAAAAAGATCCGGCTGGCTGTTGGCAGAATTTTTTCCATCTGGGTGTGGGGCTGGGGTAAATTCAGACGCATTACTCATAGTGCCTACCAACCTACTAGCACCACCGGACATCCCCTCATAACACGCCTTATGCAGGGGAATTCGAATTTATCTGCTGCAGTTTCCTTTTTGGTTTTTAAGTGGCAGAATCTTGGGCTATGTCCTCTGCGAACAACCCGACTGAAAACTCCGCACACGCCAATAACCTCGATACCAACGTTGTGGACAACGGCATGGAGATCCGCATACCCTCCGGCACCGATGATCCCTTGAGCGATGCGGAGATTCAGAACTATCGCAAGGAAATCAACCGCTTGGATCGCGTTATCCTCGACGCTGCGAAGCGCCGCACGGAAATCTCCCAGACCATCGGGCGCACGCGCATGAACGCCGGCGGCACCAAGCTGGTGCACACCCGCGAGATTGCCATTCTCAACCAATTTCGCGACGAGCTCGGTGAGGAAGGCCCAGCCATCGCCTCTGCACTGCTGCGCATGGGCCGCGGAAAACTCGGCTAAACCTTTCAATAAATTTCATTTTTCTGGATAAAATACAGTAATCTCTTCGCCATGAATGCAGTTCTTGTCGCGGTCATCGTCATGCTCGTCCTCGCGCTTTTGCGTGTGCATGTTGTTGTCGCACTATTCCTTGGCGCGCTGACGGGCGGCCTGCTTTCCGGCATGGGACTCGACGCCACCATGGTCGCTTTCCAGGAGGGCCTCGGTGGCGGTGCCAAAATTGCCTTGAGCTATGCATTGCTGGGTGCCTTTGCCATGGCGGTCGCCGCGGCGGGCGTGCCGCAGCTGCTCGCCAACGCCTTGATTCGGCGGATCGGCGGGGACGGGGCGTCGCCAAGCGCAGCACAAGCCACCAAGTGGATCTTGGTCGCCGGCCTCATCGCTATGGCTGTGATGAGCCAGAACGTCATCCCCGTGCACATCGCGTTCATCCCGCTTATCGTGCCGCCACTGCTCAAGGTCATGAATGCCCTGCGCATCGACCGACGTCTGATTACCTGCTGCCTTACTTTCGGCCTGGTCACCACCTACATGTTCCTACCGGTAGGTTTCGGCTCCATCTTTTTGAATGACATTTTGTTATTCAACATCGGCCAAGCAGGCCTTAATACCGAAAGCATTTCCATCATGCATGTCATGGGAATTCCTGCCCTTGGTATGCTCTCTGGCCTGCTGATTGCCATGTTCTTCAGCTACCGCAAACCCCGCGATTACGCCGATACCCCGCTCAGCAATGAAGAGCCCACCGAAGAAGCCCCGTCGCGTTACAAGATTTGGGTCTGCGTTGTCGCCATCATCGCCACCTTCGGCGTGCAGATTGCGATGCAGGCGATGGATTTCGAATCCGATGGTCTTATGGTCGGCGCCCTGACAGGACTTGGCATCATGTTGGTCACCGGCGCCATCGATTGGCGCAAAGCAGACGATGTTTTCTCCGATGGCATGCGCATGATGGCGCTCATCGGTTTCATCATGATTACTGCCCAGGGCTTTGCCTCTGTCATGACAGCCACAGGTCAGGTCGAGGAGCTGGTGAATGCAACCAGCGATATCTTCGGCAGCAACAAGATGATGGCCGCCGCGGTCATGCTCATCGTGGGACTTGTCGTGACGATGGGCATCGGTTCTTCCTTCTCCACGCTTCCCATCATCTCCGTCATCTATGTTCCGCTGTGCATGTCACTGGGCTTTAGCCCCGCCGCGACGGTGGCCATCGTCGGCACCGCAGGCGCGCTTGGCGACGCCGGCTCCCCCGCCTCCGATTCCACCCTCGGCCCCACAGCGGGCCTAGGCGCAGACGGCCAGCACGATCACATCCGCGATTCGGTCATCCCGACCTTCCTGCACTTTAATATCCCGCTTCTCATCGCCGGCTGGATTGCAGCAATGGTCCTGTAGCTAACGGCAAAATGCTCCCGCGTGGACTACGGTGGTATCCGTAATTTTTAGTGTCTGACTAAAGCCAGAAAGGCCCTTGTAATGGACATCACCACCCAGCCCCAGTGGGACGCACTTGAGCAGCTCTTTGCGGAGAAGAAAGACCTCAATCTACGTGAGCTCTTCGCCGCTGACCCGCAGCGTGCAGCTCGCTTAGCTTTCGACGCTGCGGGGCTGCATGTCGATCTTTCCAAGAACCTGGTCGATGACGATGTCCTCACGGCATTGGTAGAACTTGCACGGGCTGCAGACGTAGAAGCCCGCCGCGATGCCATGTTCGACGGCGAACACATCAACAACACTGAGGACCGCGCAGTCCTGCACACCGCCCTGCGTCAGCCGGCAGATGCACAGCTTAGCGTGGATGGCCAAGACGCAGTAGCTGACGTTCACGAAGTTTTGGGCCGCATGCGTGCCTTTTCTGATTCCCTGCGCGATGGCAGCTGGCTGGGGCATACAGGCAAAAAGATCCGCACCGTGGTCAACATCGGTATCGGCGGCTCCGACTTGGGCCCAGCCATGGCCTCGAAGGCGCTGCGCAGCTACGAAGACGCCGGCATCAAGGCACTTTTTGTCTCTAACGTTGACCCGGCTGACATGGCTGCGGCGCTGGACCAGGTAGAAGCTGAGGAGACTCTGTTCATCATTGCTTCTAAGACCTTTACCACCCAGGAAACCCTGACCAATGCGCACGCGGCGCGCGCGTGGCTCATCAATAAGTTGGGTGATGAGGCGGCAGTGGCCAAGCACTTCGTTGCTGTATCGACCAACGCCGAGAAGGTCTCCGAGTTCGGCATCGACACTGCGAACATGTTCGGCTTCTGGAACTGGGTGGGCGGCCGCTACTCCATGGATTCCGCCATCGGCCTGTCCCTGATGTGCACCATCGGCGCGGAAAACTTCATGGACATGCTTGCCGGTTTCCATGCGATGGACGAGCACTTCCGCACCGCGGAGCTTGCGCAGAACCTACCGGTCCTGATGGGCATGCTCGGCGTGTGGTACTCCGACTTCCACGGCGCACAGACCCATGCGGTCCTGCCTTATTCTGAGGATCTAGGCCGCTTCCCTGCTTATCTACAGCAGCTGACCATGGAGTCCAACGGCAAGTCCGTTCGCCACGACGGCACCGCGGTTTCCACCGGCACTGGGGAAATCTACTGGGGCGAGCCGGGCACCAACGGCCAACACGCTTTCTTCCAGCTCATCCACCAGGGCACTCGCCTTATCCCGGCGGACTTCATCGGTTTTGCTCGCCCGCAGCAGGACTTCCCTACTGCCGACGGCACCGGCTCCATGCACGATCTGCTGATGGGTAACTTCTTTGCTCAGACCAAGGTTCTGGCATTCGGCAAGACTGCCGAGGAAATCACGGCGGAAGGCGTTGCCCCTGAGCTGGTTCCTCACAAGGTCATGCCGGGCAACCGTCCGACCACTACCATCATGGCGGAGCAGCTGACCCCGGCTGTGTTGGGCGCGCTCATCGCACTCTACGAGCACATCGTGTTCACTCAGGGCGTTATCTGGGATATCAACTCTTTCGACCAGTGGGGCGTGGAGCTGGGCAAGCAGCAGGCTAATGACTTGGCGCCGGCAGTCTCCGGCAAGGAGGAAGCAAACTCTGGCGATGCTTCCACCGATGAGCTCATTGGTTGGTACCGCTCCAACCGTTAAGCGCCTAGCGCTTAACGGTTGGCTCGAAGCCAATTAAGCCCCGGCCCGGGAATAGGGCTGGCAATGCGGGCACCACCAGATGATGCGCTCCAGCTCGCCTTCTTCCCCGCCGGCGTCAACGCCGCCGAGCGTCGACTTGGCAATTGGCGTGCCACACCGCCTGCACTTGGCGTTATTTCTGCCGAAGACGTAGGTGGTCTCCCCGGCGCGCCGCACGCCCGTGGTCACGCGCACTGGGGAGTTGCGGTTGGCCCACATGATGCGCCGCGATATCTCCAGAATCCGCGGCACATCCACTTGGGCCACGCGAAGGGCCGGGTGCACGCCCGCGATGAAGCAGGCCTCCGCCCTGTATTCGTTGCCGATTCCGGCCACGTTTTTCTGATCCAGCAGCGCCGCCCCGATGGTACGGGTGGGCTGGCTTAAGATTCGCCGCACGGCTTCGTCCGCGCCCTCAGACTCCCACTGCTCGCTCAAGATATCTGGGCCCAAATGCGAAATCCGCTCGTTGTACAAGGAGGCAGGATAGGCCTCGACCATGCCGAGCCAGTGCCCCACCAGCTCAATATCGCGCGGATTATTAGCTAGCTGTAGCACCACCCGCGCGCTATGGCCCGGCTTGCGCCACCTATCGCCCTTGTAGTGAATGGCCCACTGGCCTTCCATCTTCAAGTGAGTATGTAGCACCAAGCTTTCGGCATCGGGCCGCGCGAACTGCATGAAAAGATGCTTTCCATAAGGCCACACACGAGAAACTGTGCTGCCCTCCAAATGCACGGTGGCATACCGGGGCACCCTAAGCGACGCCCCGGTGACCTCGCGGCCGGTCATAAACTGCAGCTTATTGGACAACTGCAGGACGGAATCACCTTCTGGCATGCAACCAGTCTAACTAGATGGCAAAACCAGCTCGTTAAAGATGAGGTACCCGGTAGCCGCTGAGGCCCGTGGCACATGGATTTACCGTCTCGGATTTACCATCCTGGTTTTAGCGTTTGAGTTCGGTTTCTAGCGGCGGCTGCCCCGCGGACGAAATCCACCCGGCGCGCCACGGCCTGGTTCGGGAGGATCGTCAAAGCTTAAATCCGGTAGCTCCGCCAGAGCTTCCGAAACGCTTCGGCCGCGGCGTGGCTCCATGGGCTTTTGCCAGGGGTCGCTGCGGTTGTCTTCGATGCGGCCGGACGTGCGCGGCGGCGCAGCCTTGGCCGAGATCCGCACGCCACGGGGACTGATGCCTGCGCCGAGGCCTCGCAAACGAGTGGCGATTGCCGATTCGAATGCGGGCGCTCCGTTGATTTTCTCAATCACCAGCGGGCTCAAGCGCCCTGCGGCGATGAGCTCCGTGAGACCTTCAAGCACTTTGCCAAGCACTTCATCAGCATCGATGTCTTCAGGCAGGGCGTCCAAGAAAGTTGTCAGCGTCTTTCCACCGCGGGTTAGATGCGCCACGCAGAGGCCGTCCATCAGCACCACTAGGGCACCGGCGCTACGGGTGGGGCCGTGGCCGCTGTCCGCGCCATCGCGCTGCGGCCAAGCAAGGGCTGCACCATACGGGTTGGCGGGATCCGTCGCGGCGAGCACGTAGGTATTAATTTCCGCAGTGCTCGCAGTGCCAGATGGCCAGCCCGTCACGTCGGGAGAATCGTTCATGCCACGCAAGCGATCGATGACCGCGGGAGTAGAAAACTGCGCCGCGCCAAGCCCTTCAATCACATAGCCGCGCATCGCCTTGCCAGATTCCTCAAAGCCAGAGAGCACTTTATAGGCCAGCGCGAAGCCGCCGAGCACATCCTCGGCCACCACGGAACCCCGAGTGAGCACGCCATAGCGGTCAAGCCAAGCCTCACCGTGCGCTACGGAGCGGCTCGTCGCGTCGACGCCTTGGCCTGACACGGAAGCAGCCCAACGGCCGGCCACGTCGGGGGCGGTTGCGGCCCCGCCGAGGCCCTGCGTTTGGGCAAAGGACGTGCGTCCCATGCGCAGCCGGGAACGGGTGGGGCGTCGCTTAGCGCGGTGCGCAGTTGCTCCCGAGCGCGAACCGGCCGCGGCAATGTGTGTGCGGATTGGCGCAAAGGAATCGGGACTAACCAGGCCCATTTCTACCAGCTGCCACAGCGCTTCCCGCAGCTCCTCGGCAGTGCCAGGCACCTGCGCCGCGATATCGTTGAACAGGTAACTGCCGCCACCGCGCAGGACCTCCAGCGCCGCTAATTGCAGCATGCTCAGCCCCTGCTCATCAGGGTCAACCTGCGGCGCCAACTGCGCCGCGTAGTCCACCGGCAACAGCATGATCCACGGGTCATTCGTGCCAGCCTTGCCAGCGCCTACGATGAGCACCTCGCCATTAGAGGTCAGTTCATCGAGCATGGTCGGCGAGTAATCCCCCACGCGCGCCGGCAGAATCAGCGACTCCCACGCAGAAGCCGGCAGCCTAACTCCGGCGAGCTGTTCAATCACGCTGTAGACGCCATCCGCCCCGCGTAGCGCAGGCCGCTGGCCCACGGGCGCTACCTGCTGCCAATCGGGCAAGAAGCGTCCGAAAGCGGCAGCGCTAACAGGCTCCGTCGCAGCGCGTGCCGCAGCCAGCGAGCGCGAGCGAATGGTGCGCAAGACCTCCGCAGCGCAGTACTCGGTCTCCTCGATTCCTTGGCGGTAGCGGCCTTCCACCACGCTATCGAGACTCGCCAGCGCGGTGTGTGCTGCCGAGGCCGAAAGGCCAAAGGCCGCCTGCAAGTCCCCCAACACGAAAGGCCCGCGGGTGCGTGCCCAACGCGAGACCAGCTGTTGCAAGGCATCGGTGATGGTGGACTGCTGCGCGGCAACACCAGGCGGGACGGGCACGCCGAGTCCGTCGCGAAGCAGCGGGGCGTCAAGGGGCTGTGCGAAGTGCTCGCGCCCGGCAATGCGCACCCGCATCACGCGGGCGCCCAGAGAATCAATTGCGCTCAGCGGCACCGAGGCATGCTCCGCCATCTCTTCCACCGGAATCGGCCCCAGCACGCGCAGCAGGTCTGCGACTTCCTCCGTTGTACGCGCCCGACGCTCCGCGGAGGTGCGCTGTAGCTGGGCATGCACCTGCTCGATGACCTCCGGATCTAAAAGCTCCCGCAGCTCCACCGTGCCCAAAAGCTTGGCCAGAAGCGCCGGATCAAGCGCCAGCGCCGCCGCCCGCTTTTCCGCCAGCGGAGAATCGCCCTCGTATATGAAAGCGCCGGTGTAGTTAAACAGCAGCGTCGAAGCAAAAGGCGAAGGCTGCTCTGTGGTCACCTCCGCGATGCGAATGCAACGCAAAGCCAGCTCGCGCATGGTTTCCGTCAACGCCGGCAGATCATAGACATCCTGCAAGACCTCGCGGACCGTCTCCAGGATGATGGGAAAGGAAGGGTACTTCCGCGCGACGTCGAGAAGCTGTTCCGCCCGCTGACGTTGCTGCCACAGCGGCGCGCGCTTGCCGGGACTGCGGCGCGGCAGCAACAGCGCACGCGCGGCACACTCACGAAAACGCGAGGCAAAGAGCGCGGAACCGCCCACCTGCTCGGCCACGATGTCCGAAATCTCATCGGCGTCGAAAAGAAAAAGCGCAGCATCCGGCTCCTTTTCACCCTCGGGCAAGCGTAGGACGATGCCGTCGTCGCCAGCCACTGCCTGCGCGTCCATGCCGGTCAGCTCCGCCACCCGCTGCCCCACCGCAAGCGCCCAGGCAGCATTCACGCCTCGGCCGAACGGCGTGTGCAACACCACGCGCCAATCCCCGAGTTCGTCCTTAAAACGCTCGAGAACCAAGGTCTTCTCATCCGGAATAACACCCGTAGCCTCATGCTGTTCCTGCAGATAGGCCACGATGTTATCCACCGCATGCCCATCTGCGTCCTGGATGATCTCTGGAGAAAGGTGCACCTGCCGGCGATAAGCACCCAAGGCCTTGCCTAGCTCATAGGGACGTCCTGCCTGGTCACCATTCCAGAAAGGCAACCGGCCAGTGTGCCCCGGCGCAGGGGTGACAATCACCTGATCGCGCGTGATTTCCTCAATGCGCCAGCTAGTAGCACCCAAGGTAAAGATATCGCCCACGCGGGATTCATAGACCATCTCCTCGTCGAGCTCACCCACGCGCCGGGGCGCGGCATTTTCTGCCCCCGCAGGCAGAAAGACGCCAAACATTCCGCGGTCCGGAATCGTGCCGCCGTTGGTAACAGCCACGCGCTGCGCACCGGGGCGCGGGCTCAGCCGGCCAGTGATGCGGTCGAAGACCACGCGGGGTTTGAGCTCCGCGAAGTCCGTGGAGGGATAGACGCCGGAGACCAGGTCGATGACGGAATCGAATACCTCCCTGGCCAAATCGCGATAGGGCCACGCGCGGCGCACCATGGCGTACCAGGCATCCACGTCTAGGCCACCCGCGTTATCTGGGGAGGTAACCGGAGCAACCTCGGCGGCGGCGACGGCTGCCACGGTCTGCTGTGCCAACACGTCTAATGGGTTCTGCGGGGAGTGCATCTCCTCGATGAGGCCCTCGCGCATACGCGCCACGGTAAGAGTGGATTGCACAAGGTCAGCACGGTGCTTCGGATAGAAAGAACCCTGCGATACAGCGCCCACGGAGTGCCCGGCACGGCCCACACGCTGCAGACCAGAGGCTACCGAAGGCGGTGATTCCACCTGCACCACTAGATCGACCGCGCCCATGTCGATGCCCAGCTCTAGCGAGCTGGTGGCCACCACTGCTCGCAGTGTTCCTTCCTTGAGCATCGTTTCAGTCAATGTGCGCTCATCCTTCGACACCGAGCCGTGGTGTGCGCGAGCGATGACGGCAGGTGCCTTGCCGGCGACGTCGACTTGCTTCATCAGCTGCGCTGGGTCCCGGCGCGTAGCAGGCGACAAGCTTTCCGGATCATGCTCCATGGCATAAAGCTCATTGAGCCGGGAGGTCAGGCGCTCCGCGGTACGCCGCGAGTTCACGAACACGAGCGTGGAGCGATGCTCCATGATTTCGCCGTAGAGGTCTTCTTCAATAAACGGCCAAATGGATTTCGCGGTGGGCAATGCCGAATCAGCCACCGCCGCGGGGCCAGTAATGCCCAGTGGATCATCCACTGTCATCTCACCGATAGTGGAGCCTTGCTCTGGGGTGGGCAGATCCGACATGTCTTCCACAGGCACGTGGACATCAAGCTGCCAGCGTTTTTCAACCGGCGGTGCCACGATTTCCACGGGCCTGTCGCCGCCCAAAAAATTCGACACTGCAGAAAGCGGGCGCACCGTTGCCGATAGCCCGATGCGCTGGAACTCCCCCGCCACGGCCGCCAGCCGCTCGAGCGTGAGCGCCAGGTGTACGCCACGCTTGGTGCCAGCCAGGGCGTGGATTTCATCGATGATGACGGTATCGACGGTAGATAGGATGCCCGCGGCCTTCGAGGTCAGCATCAAATAAGCCGACTCCGGAGTGGTGATGAGGATATCCGGCGGGCGGCGTACCTGCCGGGAGCGTTCTGCAGAAGGTGTATCCCCGGAGCGTACGCCGACGGTGATGTCGGGGGCGTCAAGTCCTAATCGTTCTGCCGCACGAGCGATGCCGTTCAGCGGAGCACGCAGGTTATTTTCCACGTCCACACCAAGCGCCTTCAGCGGGGAGATATACAAAACCTTGACGCCTGAGTTGCCGCCCTTTACCGGCTGTCCTACGGGCAGTGCAGTTTGGCCTTCCTTTTCCACGAGGGAATTTAAGGCCCATAAAAACGCCGCCAGGGTTTTACCGGAGCCGGTGGGGGCGACCACGAGCGCATGGTTGCCGGATGAGATCTGCTCCCATGCCTCGCGCTGTACGGGCGTAGGCGCTGCGAAAACGTCCTCGAACCATTGCCGGACTTGAGGCCGGAAGCGGGTTAGGACGTTTTTGTTCATGCCTTACTTTATCGCGCGCGGTAATCTAGCATGCATGACCGTCGAGATTTCTGATTCCCGCCTGACCAATTCACTAGCCAACGGCTGCGGTGAGATCCTCAAAGGTGTGCGCAACGGTGGCTTGCTGCGCGGCCTCGCGCTTGGCGACGCCGGCGATGAAGCCGCACAAGAATGGATCACCCGGGTAATTTCGCAACACCGCCCCGAAGACGGCCTGCTTTCCGAGGAAGCAGCAGACGATCTCAGCCGTTTGAAGAAGGAACGCGTGTGGATCGTCGATCCCCTCGATGGCACCAAGGAGTTTGCCACCGGCCGCCAAGACTGGGCTGTCCACATCGCACTCGTGGTCAACGGCATGCCACAGCATGCGGCCGTGGCCATGCCGGATTTGGGCGTGACCTTCCGCTCCTCCGATGCCCGCGCCGTTACCGGCCCGCTTTCTAAGAAGTTTGTAGTCTCCCGCAACCGTCCGCCCCAGGTGGCTTCCCATATTGGGGAGAAGATGGGATTTGAAACCGTCGGCATCGGTTCTGCCGGCGCCAAGGCAATGCACGTTCTGCTCGGTGACTTTGACGGCTACATCCACTCTGGCGGCCAGTACGAATGGGACCAGGCTGCGCCGGTGGGCGTTGCCATGGCAGCGGGCCTGCACTGTTCCCGCTTGGATGGCTCCCCAATTCGTTTCAACAACGAGGACACCTTCATCCCAGACCTGCTCATCTGCCGGCCGGAACTCGCCGATGAAATCCTGGAGCACGCTGCTGCCTATGCCGAAGAAAACGGCGGCTTTTAGGCGTTCCATAACCTTTTAGGCGTTTCAGCAAAAAGGCTTCTAAACTTGAAAACCATGATCCAGACCCCATATGAGGACCTCCTCCGCAAAGTTTTGGAAGAAGGCGCGGACAAAGGTGACCGCACCGGCACCGGCACGCGCTCAATTTTCGGAGCGCAGTTGCGCTATAACTTGGCGGAGTCTTTCCCGCTGCTGACCACCAAGAAGGTCTACTTCCACGGTGTTATCGGCGAGCTGCTGTGGTTCCTCAAGGGCGATTCCAACGTGAAGTGGCTGCAGGACAACAACGTCCGCATCTGGAATGAGTGGGCTGACGCCGATGGCGAGCTGGGCCCTGTCTACGGCGTCCAGTGGCGCTCGTGGCCTACCCCGGATGGCACGCATGTTGACCAGATCCAGCAGGCTCTGGACACACTGCAGAATAATCCGGATTCTCGTCGCAACCTGGTCTCCGCCTGGAATGTGGCAGAACTAGACAAAATGGCGCTTATGCCCTGCCACCTGCTATTTCAACTCTACGTCGCAGACGGCAAGCTCTCCCTGCAGGTCTATCAGCGTTCGGCGGATATGTTCCTGGGCGTGCCTTTCAACTTGGCTTCCTATGCTGCGCTGGCCCACATGTTTGCGCAACAGGCTGGCCTGGAGGTCGGCGAGCTCATCTGGACCGGCGGCGACTGCCACATCTACAACGACCACCTAGAGCAGGTCAAGGAGCAGCTCTCCCGCGAGCCACGCCCCTATCCGCAGCTCAAGCTCCACAAGGCTGACTCGTTGTTCGACTACACCTTCGACGATTTCGAGGTCGTAGGCTACGACCCACACCCCACCATCAAAGCGCAGGTTTCCGTCTAATGCTGGGTGCTATTTGGGCGCAGTCCCTGGACGGCATCATCGGCGATGGCTCCGTCATGCCGTGGCACGTACCAGAGGACCTCAAGCACTTTAAGGAGGTCACGCTGGGCTCGCCCGTAGTGATGGGCCGACGCACGTGGGAATCGCTAAACCCGAAGTTTCGCCCGCTGCCAGGCCGCGATAACTATGTTCTCTCCCGCAAGGAGCCGGGCCAATGGTCCGCTGGGGCGAGCACAACCAGCAACCTCAACGACGTAACTTCCACGCTTTCCGACGCCTGGATCATCGGCGGCGGCCAGCTATACGCCTCAACCTTGGATGAGGTCGACGTCATCGAAATTACGTTGATGGGCGTTAACATCGGGGATGTCTACGGTGATGACGCAGTCTATGCCCCCGCAGTTCCGGAGACTTTCGGCCTAGCGGCTAGCACTGATTGGCTCACTTCTGAAAAGGGCCACCTGACCATTCCGGGGCAGCCCCCGAGTGAGCTGCCGATTAAATACCGCTTTTTAACTTATGAACGAAAGGACGCCGCTTAAATGACCGTCGCAACTCCCGAAACCACCGAGCACGTCACGATCTTCTACGCCGACTGGTGCCCGTTTTGCGCGAAGCTGCTCAAGGCACTGAACCGCACGGAGACGCCATACGCGCTTGTCGACGTCGAGGCCGAAGGCACTGAGGACATAAACGAGTGGATCAAGTCCGTCAATGACGGCAACCGCATCGTGCCAACCGTGCTCTACTCCGACGGCACCTCCGTTACCAACCCAGCAGCCTCCGCCGTACGCAAGAAGCTCGCTGAGCTCGACGGCTCCGCCGAATAGTGCGAGTAACTCGAGAAGCTGCCGCCTCCAGCACACAAACGCCGAAGTTAAACATCCGATTTAACGCAGCCACATACCGTGCTGGTAACCTAATTGCGTTGCTTTAAAGCAACCCCCGCCCCAGTAGCTCAGGGGATAGAGCACGGCTCTCCTAAAGCCGGTGTCGGTGGTTCGAATCCACTCTGGGGCACAAAATCTTTCACAAAACTTCCCCGTTGACCAGCGCAGACAGGGGGTTTCAGCAGTACGCCCGCTTTCGGGCCACCCCGGCTCCTACTGTTCCTCATTCTCGCGCGCTATAGGAATCGTGAGCGCCACATAAACGGTGAGGCTAACCAGCAAACGAGGTGTAAAGGCTCGGCGAACATCGCCCGCGAACCGTTCTTTATCCATTCGTTGACCAACACGACAATAATGCCTAGGGTCTGGATGACAAACGCAATTCTGATATTGCGCAGATTCTTTGCGAGTAAACGTTCGTCAGAGATCTTGTTTAGGATTGGCAATTCTGTTCCTCCCAAAATAGTTGGTCGAGCGAGCTATCCAACCTGTGACAGATCGCAAGGCAAAGCTTGAGGGTCGGGTTATACCGGCCGTTTTCAAGCAGATTGATTGTTTGGCGCGTAACCCCGCCATGGAAAACGCTGGATGAATGTGGCCATCGGAAAGCGCCTAGCACACTGCACAAAGCTAGTATTCCAGCGGGTCTGCCAGCATCTGCACCGATATCTCTAGGCGCTCTCAATAACGGCCACCGGTGTACGCCTCACCGTGGTCTCCAGCCACGGCCGAATATGACGATAACGCGCCGAGCCATCCGCCATAATCGCTCGCGTTGGTGGGATCAAAGAAGCGGATACCGTTTAATGCAGTCTTGAAAGGGCGACTTAACCACCTCACCCTCCAAGCACCCGATCAAGGGTGCTAAAAATTTACTGCACGTTTACATCGATCCCAAGTTGTCTTAACTTCAGTGCAGTTAGATTGATGTTCCTGATCACTATTCTCTCTGGAGGAACTCCCACGATGAAGTCGAAGCACACTTCTCTCTCTGCCATAGCCCTTGCTTCAACCGTCCTTCTTACTTCGTGCGGTGAGCCTGCGTCCAACCAAGAAGATTCACAGGCGACCAGCGACTCAACCTCAATAACCGTCTATACCTCCGAACCAGAGGAAAAGGTCGATGAGATCAATGCGGCCTTCAACGAGGAATACCCCGATATCGAGGTCAATGTATACCGCGCTGGCACCGGTGATTTGAACGCCCGCATCTCTTCAGAGAAGCAATCTGGCGACATTGAAGCGGATGTTTTCTGGGCAGCCGATGGACCTACCTTTGAAAATTACGCTGAGGATGGTGACCTCATCGAGCTTGCCGATGTCGATTCCGATGACATCATCGACGAGGCCAAGGACGACAAGAATTTTTATGTCGGCACGCGCATAATCCCTACGATAATTGCTTATAACACCGACGAGATCGCAGAAGACGATGCCCCGACCTCCTGGGCGGATCTCACCGATCCGAAGTACAAAGACAAACTCGTCTTACCTAACCCAGCGGTCTCCGGTGCAGCGGCATTCAACGCCTCAGCGTGGAAGAATAATTCAGACCTCGGAGAAGCGTGGATCGAAGATCTGGGCAAGAATGCCCCGATGATCGCAGACTCCAATGGCCCTACCTCCCAAGAAATCGCCTCCGGTTCCAAGCCCGTGGGCGTGGTCGTCGATTACTTAGTCCGCGACCTGGCGGATAAGGGGTCCCCAATTGCCCTCGCCTACCCCACCGAAGGATCACCATATATTTCTGAGCCTGCGGGCGTATTCAAAGACTCCCAGGAACAGGAAGCAGCCCAGAAATACATCAACTTCCTGCTTTCAAAGAAGGCACAAGAAATCGCCGTCGAGCAGTCGTACCTCCCGGTGCGTGAGGACGTGGGAACCCCAGCAGGCACCCCTGAACTCACAGACATTGAGCTCATGGACCAGGACTTGGGGAAAATCACCAAGGATAAAGACGCCGCCGTCGAGGTATTCCAAAAGGCAGTGTCTTCCTAGTTCTTGGTGGCCCACTTGTCGAAAAATCCCTCCGTATCCGCGCTACGCGTTGGCGTGTGGCTGATTGCCATTGGCCTGTTCATCGCGCCTTTGACCCTTGTTGTCTCCCTTGCACTGGGCGGAAACCAAATTCCCATCTTGCTAGAGCAAGGGCTCGGCATCGCCACATGGAATTCGCTATTTACCACGGCGCTTTCAGCTCTCGCTGCCGTCATCATCGGCACCGTTATTGCCATCGCGCTAGACCGCACAGATATCTACGGCTCTTCGGTACTGCGCCTATTCTTGCTTTCGCCTCTCTTGGTTCCGCCATTTATCGGAGCGATCGCCTGGATTCAACTCTTCGGCCCGAATCAGGGCTTGAATAAGCTTTTTGAGTTCGAAATATGGAATATCTACGGCGCAGACGGGGTCATTGCGCTGATGACTATCCATTCTTTTCCCACGGCATATGTCATCATTTCTTCAAGCTTGCGCTCCATCTCCCCCGATTTTGAGCTAGCCGCCCGAGTATCTGGGGCTTCCGTGGTGACAGTTCTGCGCACGGTCACCCTTCCACTCCTGCGCCCCGCACTATTGTCCGCGTTCACTCTCACAGCAATTGCTAATCTGGCTGATTTCGGCATTCCCGCTATTATCGGATCGCCGGCTCGGTTCGAAACGCTCGCGACGATGATTTACCGGTTCATTGATTCCGGCACCGTATCCAACCCCTTACAAGTGGTATCGACCATCGGCGTTGTCCTCTTATTTTTGGGAATCGGCACAGTAATCATGGACTATCTCACCTCCCTGAAAAACTCGTCTTCTACACATGACTCCGGAAGTCCGGCGCGTTTCGCACTGCATTCGGCGCGCTGGCCGGTCACGATCATCATGTGGGTGTGCGGGCTCGCCATTTCCATTGGCCCAATTCTCGGTTTGGCCTACCGCGCATTGCTGCCAGCTCCTGGGGTTCCATTTACCTTAGAAACCATCTCGCTGGCGAACTTTAGCAGCGCTTTATCCAACCCGCGCGTCATCGACGGACTCAGTAATTCCGCATTTCTGTCAATAACCGCCGCGATAATCTGCGGGGTTCTTGGTTGGGTCATCGGAATTCTAGTGACCCGGACTCAGGCTCGAGGAAATACGCTTTTAACCCTTTCTGCACTGCTACCGAGCGCGCTGCCTGGGCTTATCATCGGTGTCGCCTGGCTGATTGCCGGGCGCTATACCGGGCTGTATAACACCATTTGGATAATCCTTATCGCCTACGTCTGTGCTTTTACCGCACTCGTTGTCCAGGCCGTGCGTGCCCCGCTAATAAGCACCCCGGTCACCGTGGAAGAAGCAGCGCGCATTTCCGGCGCCACGCCGCTTAAGGCGCTATTTACTACCACCGGCGCGATGACCATTCCAGCGGCGATATCCGGTGCGGTGCTCGTAGCGGTGACCGCGATTCGAGAACTTACTATTTCCGTACTCCTCGTCGCACCCGGAACGACAACACTGGGTGTCCAAGTCTTCAACCTGCAACAGGCAGGAAATTATAACCAGGCATCGGCACTCGCCCTGCTCTTTGCGCTACTTGGCATCATTGCCGTCGCACTGACTATCCGTGCTCCCAAGGTAAGGACTTAATAATGGCGAAAATTGCAGCTTCCCACCTCACGGTCACTTTTCCGGACGGAACCACCGGCTTGCGCGATATCAACCTCTCCATCGAACCTGGGGAACTCATTGCACTCGTTGGCCCGTCAGGCTCCGGTAAAACCACGCTCTTACGCACCATCGCTGGTTTTATTTCTCCATCGTCAGGTGAGCTTTACATAGATGGCCGGAAGATGACTGCTATTCCTCCCGAGAAACGCAGCATCGGCATGGTCTTCCAACAGCACGCGATCTGGCCGCACATGTCTGTTAAAGACAATGTTGGCTACCCGTTGCGCCAGGCGAAAGTAGCAAAGCCCGAGCGCGAAGAGCGCATTTCTGAGACTTTAGCTCTCGTGGGCCTGCCAGGATTCGAGAACCGTACTCCGGACAGCCTTTCTGGTGGGCAGCGCCAGCGCGTTGCGCTGGCCCGGGCGATCGTTGCTAATCCCACGGTTTTATTACTGGATGAAGCTCTTTCAGCCCTCGATGAACCATTGCGCGATAATTTGCGCCGCGAGCTGGTAACCCTGACGCAAAAGCAGCGCTTAACCACGGTGCACGTCACCCACGATCGCGCCGAGGCGCTGGCAATCGCAGATAGAGTCGTGGTTCTAGATGGCGGCGAAATCCAGCAGATTGCTACCCCACAACAGCTGCTGGAAAATCCCGGAAGCCCGCTGGTCGCGGGATTTATTGCGGATGCCACAATAGTCCAGGCCGCTATCTCAGGAGGCCGCGTCGAGTGCCCAACCCTTGGCATTTCTTGGCCATTGAGTGAAGTCTCCGTGCGGGGCGAAGGCACTAAGGCCGCCATCCTACCGCACCACGCAACAATCGTGGAGGAAAACCATCCAGGTGCCACGGTTCCAGCAGTAGTTGACTCTGCCATTTACGAAGTCGGCCACTACTCCGTTACCGCCACCCATGGATCGGGAACCACATTCCGCACCACCGCGGACGATAAGCCAGCGATGGGACAAACGGTGCGCATCCGCTTCGCGCCGCCCTTGGTTTTTTAGATCACCACCCCGCAAGAACCATGACCAGCTCAGCGATGGCACGGTGCCGCCGTTTTGCAGCGGTTACACCCGCCGTCTTAAGCATAAAATTTTAGGCTAATACCGATCACAGCCGACACGGAACGCTGGTTATCACACCCATCTTCATCACCATGCTCTCAGAAGGCAGTGTCGTATATAGTCTGAACCCGCTTGAACTCTAAGCCATAAGTGAGAGCACTAAGCAATCCTGCATTGACCTTAACGGCGTGGAAATTTCGGTATACCGCGCCATCAATCCGGATGACGCCAGCATCTCGCTCGTCCGCCGGGAACGGCTAGTTATCGTTGGAGGGACACCTTTTGGCGGCCGTTGCGGGGTCTGCCGCAGTGGAGGTAGACGTCGTAACGTCCCAGCGCGCGGAGCCGAAATCTTTTGATGTGCACATGGAAGGCGACCGCGTAAATAAGGACGGGGCATCGCGCCTGTCGGAGGTTCGCGTGGGCTTCGATCTATCGTTCCCGGAAACCCCCGAAGGCAACCAAGCGCGCAGGCTCGTGGACAACCTGATTCGCATCTCCCATGAGAAGGACTGCACGGTATCGCGCACGGTTGAGAACTCCACGCAAGTGACGTTTAGGAACGACTCAAAATAGTTTCCCGAAGTAAAAGCGCGACATGCGGTTGCACTCCGGGAATGCCCCAAGACCTCCTGCTATGGTGCAATTGTTAACTACTGTGACAAATGTGATTACTGCAGGAGCTCAACATGTCACCATCTTTCTCCCGTCGCGGCCTCTTAAAGGTCAGCGCTCTCGCCCTGACCGCAGGCGCCATCGGTTCTGCCGTTCCGAATGCAGCGGCGCTTGGACCGGTGCGCGGCACCATCATCGACTTCGCCGTCGGAGTGCCTTCCGCCGCAGGCATCAAGCGCGCGGGCCACCTCGGCGCCATCCGCTACGTTTCCAAGCGTCGCCCCGGCGCCGAATCCTGGATGACGGGCAAGCCAGTCACCTTGCAGGAGACCAAGGCTAATGCCGCGCAGGGCTTGGCGACGGCCTCCATCTACCAGTTTGGCCGCGCCGAAACCGCCGATTGGAAGCAAGGTGCCGCAGGTGCAGCCATCCACGCCCCGCAGGCTATTGCCCTGCACAAGGCAGCAGGCGGACCGACCAATCGCCCGATTTACATCGCGATTGACGATAACCCGACCCGCGCCCAGTACGACCAACAGATCAAGCCTTACCTACAGGCCTTTAGCCGCCTGCTTTCGGCAGCGGGCTACCAAACCGGCGTATACGGCAACTACAACACCATCGAGTGGTGCGTGCGCGATGGAATCGGCTCCTTCTACTGGATGCACGATTGGGGTTCGAACGGCAAGATCCACCCACGCACCACGATTCACCAGCTGCCGGGCAACATGCAGCGCACCATCGACGGCGTCACCGTGGACATCAACGAGGTCTACGCCCGCGACTGGGGTCAGTGGATGCCGGGCCAGAAGGCCCCGAAGGCACCTGCTGCACCAGCCAAGCCTTCCGCACCGAAACCGGCCGCACCGGCACAGCCGGGCAACATCCCGGGTATCTCCCCGCAGTCTTCTGATGCGATGGGTGCGCTTAGCTCCCAGGTAGAGCACGCGGTGCCAGGCATGCGCCTGCCGCAAGTAAACCAGAACGGCATCTCCTACGGCGGCTCTTCCGTCTCCCAGGACCAAATCAAGGGAGCCATCGACCTAGCCTCTACTATTCAGAACGCTTTGAAGTAGCGCTTTCAGATTGAGCCGACGAGGTCGGCTCTTTCTTTTTGTCCTTCTTTTTCTCGGCGCTCTTCTTGCCGGCGTCGGTAGGCTCCTTGCTCTTATCCCCGCGCTTAGCCTTGTCACCGTCTTTGCTCTGGTCCTTATCAGAGCCCTTCTTCTCAGATTTCGGCAGAGTCGAGGTCACGGTGATGGTCGTCTTGGAGGCAGGCGTAGAAGGCTTCGAAGGACTTACAGGAGCAACGCTCTCACCGTTGAGCGCCTTTTGGTAGCGGTCAGTGCCCTTACGCAGGTTGCTGCCCGTTACCTCGTCTTTTACAAAGTCCGTGAGATCATCGGCGCTGCCATAGGTGGTAGCTGCAACAACGAAGTTCTTGCCAAAGGAAACCGAAGAGTGCAGCGTCTTGTCATTTGACCAGCCCCACTTGGTGCCCACTACATTTTGCAGTTTCGCCGTGCCGTAGTCCTGCTCGTATCCGTCTTCCGAGATGGGATCGGCGTGGGCCATCGCCACCAGGACCGGGTGGGTGGGGTTATCTTCCTTCAGCTGCACCACGAAGCGCACCACGTCATACATGGAGGTCACCGAGGTGCCCCATTGATCACCGGCCTTCGTGGCCTGCAATCCATATTCCTTTGCCACGGAGTCAATGGAATTCGGGTACTTCTCAAAGAGATCTTCTGCGCTTGCATCTGAGGAGCTGGCGATCATATCTAAGGCTTCGTATTTATCCTCGAAGCTTCCCTTTTCGAGCACGTAGGTTGCGATATACAGCTTGATAAGGCTCAATGCCGGGTGCGGCTCATGCTCATTTGCCGTTGCCATACGCATTCCATCGCCGATGCGGTAGTAGCTCAGCTGCTGGTCTTTATTACCCTCGAGGAACTGACTGACGTCATCGGGGACGTCGGAAAGCGCAGGCTCCCCCAGCTCATGCCGAAGGTCGGACGCAGACGCATTGCTTGCCGACGCCGAGGCGGCCTTACTATCGTGCTGCTGCGACGGTGTACATGCGCACAACAGGCCGCCGGCGAGTGAAAACGCGGCGAGGGCGGTACCGACCTTCATCGGCACCGCCTTCGTTTTAGACAAAGAATCGAGCACGCATTAGATAATACTCAGTACTCTGCCAGGTTTAGTGGTTGACTGGGGCCTCCACGCCAACGCCGGTCAGAGACCGTACCTCCATCTCTGCGGACAGATCCTCTAAGTCATCCGGCGGGGTCAGGATGGAAACCAACCAGCCTGCGATGAATGCCAGCGGAATGGAAACCAGGCCCGGATTCGACAGTGGGAACAGCGCCCAATCCGCGTTCGGGAACATCGAGGTCTCAGAACCGGATACTGCCGGGGAGAAGAAGATGAGCAGCAGGCAGGAGATGACGCCGGTGTACATGGACGCCACCGCACCGGCCGTGTTGAAGCGACGCCAGTAAAGCGAGTACAGGATAGTCGGAAGGTTTGCAGAAGCCGCGACGGCGAAGGCGAGAGAGACCAAGAACGCGACGTTTTGAGTCATGGCCAGAATGCCCAGGATGATGGCGGCGATGCCGAGGACTACGACCGTAACCTGCGAGACACGGACCTGCTCCGACTCGGTGGACTCTCCCTTACGGATAACCGCGTGGTAGATATCGTGCGCGATGGATGCAGACGCGGTAATCGCCAGACCTGCAACTACTGCCAGCACCGTGGCGAATGCAACCGCCGAGATGACAGCCATGAATACCGAGCCGCCGAGTTCTAGCGCCAGAAGCGGAGCTGCGGCATTGGCCCCGCCCGGCGCGGCCAGGATGCGGTCCGGGCCTACGAGTGCCGCGGCACCGTAGCCCAGGATGAGGGTCATCAGGTAGAAAGCGCCGATGATGACGATGGCCCAGGTCACGGAACGGCGCGCCTCAGTTGCAGTCGGAACCGTGTAGAAGCGCATGAGCACGTGCGGCAGGCCGCCAACGCCGAGCACCAGAGCGATACCGAGGGAAACGAAGTCCAGCTTGGTGGTCAAAGTCTTTCCATACTTTAAGCCTGGTTCCATGATTTGAGAAGCTTCGTAGCCCTTCTCCTGGAGGTAATCCGAGCCCGCATGCATATCGACGGCGTCGGAGAACAAGGTGCTAAAGCCGCCCTTCACCGCAATGAAGGTCATAATGCACATCGCCACGACGCCGGTGACCAAGAGGACTGCCTTGATCATCTGCACATAAGTAGTGCCCTTCATACCGCCCACCAGAACGTAGACGATCATCAAAACACCCACGATGCCAACCACGACCGCCTGCCAGGTGAAGTCATGGATATCCAAAAGCACCGACACCAGGGAGCCTGCGCCGGCCATCTGCGCAATCAGGTAGAAAAGCGAGACAAAAAGCGTAGAGATGGACGCCGCCACGCGCACTGGACGCTGCTTCAAGCGGAAAGACAATACGTCCGCCATGGTGAAGCGACCGACGTTACGCATCGGCTCGGCGACCAGCATGAGTGCCACCAGCCAGGCCACGAAGAAGCCGACAGAATACAAGAATCCGTCATATCCGTTGAGAGCGACCGCGCCGACGATACCGAGGAAGGAAGCGGCAGAAAGATAGTCACCCGAAATGGCCAAACCGTTCTGGCGGCCAGAGAAGGTGCCACCACCGGTGTAGAAGTCCGAGGCCTTCTTCGTGGTCTTTCCTGCCCTTAAAACCACCCACATGGTGATGACAAGAAACGCACCAAAAACGGCGATGTTGAGCACCGGGTTTCCGGAGCCTTCTTGCGCTGCCTCAGCAGCTAGGTTGAAGGTCAGCATAATCTATCCCTCCAATGCCTCACGAATAGCTGCTGAACGCGGCTCAATTTTCTTGTTGGCGTACTTGACGTAGATCCACGTAATCGCGAACGTGGTGACAAATTGGGCGAGCCCGAATACGAGCCCCACGTTCCACCCACCGCCAATTTCGGTGCCCATGAATCCAGGCGCAAAGACGGCAGCCAACACGTAGATGACGTACCACAGGAAGAAGGCAATGGTCATCGGGAAAGTGAAGTTACGATATGCACCGCGTAACTGCTTAAACTGCGGGCTATCGCGCATCTCGATGAAGTCCTGCGCTGTCGGTTCGCGGCGCTCGAGCATCGAGGTAGGTGCGCTAGTCATGTCGCTCTCCTTGGGTTCTCAAGATTCCACACGAAAGTGATTAATGAACCACACGAGATAGAGATAGTGTGATGAATCACGTTTCGCCTTACGAGTAAGTTACCCAATTCACATTGCGAGGTTGTAAAGCTTGCCAATCGATTTTTGATTAGCAAGCCTTAGCTACCCCCTAACCCCATTGCTTACTGCACTTTTTAAAGCGTGAAAAGTACCCCCATATCTTTCAACGCTCGAGTTTGCAAACATTGCGAAAGTCCACATGGCAAGAAAAGGCGGCAGAGAACTATGCCGTTCCCTGCCGCCTCTAGGCCGTTTTCTGAGGGCCGAAAGGCCCGCTTTAACGTTTAACCCGGAAACTCACGCGGGTCCTTGTACAAGCGCCCAGCCGCGCCGTTATCGAGGGCGTCGATTGCCGCAATGTCATCGTGGCTAAGCTCCAGCTGCGCGGCCGCCAAATTCTCCTCGAGGCGCTCACGCTTGGTGGATTTCGGGATTACGGAAATCCCCTTGGCTAGAAGATAGGCGATTGCTACCTGTCCCGGGGTTGCCTCAAGGCGCTGCGCCACATTCTTGATCTCCGCATTGTTAAGGACCTCTCCCCTCGCCAGCGGCGACCATGCCTCTGTAACAATGCCATGTTCATCATGGAATTCTCGCAACTCCGGCTGGGTAAACCCCGGATGCAGCTCCACCTGGTTCAACACTGGAACGATACCCGTTCGCGCGATGATCTCCTGCAGCGTTTCCTCGTAGAAGTTAGCCACGCCGATGGAAGCGATCTGCCCCATGCCCTGCAGACGAGCCATCTCCTCAAAGGTCTCCACATAGAGTCCAGCCTGTGGCCACGGCCAGTGGATCAGGTAGAGGTCTAGGTAGTCCAGCTGCAGCTTTTTCAGCGATTCAGTAAATGCTGCGTCTACCCCCTTCGCCCCGTGGCTGTCATGCCAGACCTTGGAGGTGATGAAGAGCTCATCACGGGTGACGTCACCGGCGCGCATCGCATCATTTAGGGCCTGGCCTAGCTCTGCCTCGTTCTCATACAAGGTTGCAGTATCGAAATGGCGGTAGCCGAGCTCGATGGCTTCACGTACCGCCGTGATACATTCCTGACCCGTCATCTTGTAGGTGCCCAGACCAAGCTGTGGCATCTCGCGATCATCATTAAAAGAGATAAATGGGACACTCATGGTTCCATTGTGCACGAGTTTCGCCACGCGTGACGCCGAAAAATTCAAGTTCTTGCGCCCGCAAAAAAGAAACTCCACCTTCTGCCCTAGCAATTCGGGGCAAAAGGTGGAGCCAAAAAAGAAACGTTATTTACGCACGCAGCAGGTCGATAACGAAGACCAAGGTGCGTCCAGCAAGTGGATGCGCTCCGCCAGCTGGGCCGTATGCCTTCTCCGGAGGGATGATGAGCTTGCGACGGCCGCCCACCTTCATGCCCGGGATACCTTCCTGCCAACCTGCAATGAGGCCAGTCAGCGGAAACTCGATGGACTGTCCGCGACCCCAGGAAGAGTCGAATTCCTGGTTGTCCTCATACGAGACGCCCACGTAGTGAACCTCAACAAAGCCACCCGGCTGTGCCTCTGCGCCGTCGCCGACGATGATGTCCTCGATAACTAGCTCAGTCGGGGCCGGCTCAGTATGAGCCTCAATTACGGGCTTATCCATTGGGGAAAATCCTCCTTGGGAAACGTTTGTGATATCGATTCGGCGCCTAGTTGTCTCGCTTTTAGGCCGAGAACTAGGCCTGCACGAACGGCGAAAGCCGAATCGCAGTGTGCCCAGTATAAGGGTTCATCTGCGATTCGGCTTTATTTGGCCTACGCAATGACTTGTTTTGTCATCATTTCGTGACTAAAGCCATGCAGTCCAAAAGGCCTATTACGCACGCTCAGCGCGCGGGGAAACGGTGCGCAAGGTCTCGCCGGTGTAAATCTGGCGCGGACGGTTAATCTTGGTGTTCAGATCCAGCTGCTCGCGGTACTGAGCGATCCAACCCGGTAGGCGGCCGATGGCGAACAGGACGGTGAAGAAGTCCGTCGGGAAGCCCATGGCGCGGTAGATGAGGCCGGTGTAGAAGTCGACGTTCGGGTACAGCTTGCGAGAAACGAAGTACTCGTCCTCGAGAGCGATCTTCTCGAGCTCCATTGCCAGATCCAGCATTGGGTCGCCGCCCAGGTGCTCGAGGATCTCGTGTGCGGTCTCCTTGACGATGGCTGCGCGTGGGTCGTAGTTCTTGTACACGCGGTGGCCGAAGCCCATCAGACGGACGCCCTTTTCCTTGTTCTTCACGCGGTTCATGAAGTCGGTTGCGTCGCCGCCGTTGTTCTTCTGGATTTCATCGAGCATCTCGAGAACGGCTTGGTTTGCGCCACCGTGCAGCGGGCCGGACAGAGCGTTGATGCCGCCAGCGATAGCAACGAAGAGGTTTGCCTGTGCGGAACCGATCATGCGGACGGTGGAGGTGGAGCAGTTCTGCTCGTGGTCTGCGTGCAGGATGAGCAGCTTGTCCAGAGCCTTCGCGACGACTGGATCGACGTTGTACTCCTCGGTTGGGTAACCGAACATCATGCGCAGGAAGTTCTCGCGTGCGTTCAGGTTGTTGTCCGGGTACATGTAAGGCTTGCCCTGGGACGCGCGGTAAGCGTATGCAGCCAGCATCGGAACCTTAGCCAGCAGGCGGACGGTTGCCTTGTCCAGCTGCTCCTCATCCAACGGGTTGAGCTGGTCCTGATAGTAGGTGGAGAGAATGTTAACGGAGGATGCCAGAACCGCCATCGGGTGCGCATTGCGCGGGAAGATGTTGAACTGCGCCTTGAAGTCCTCATCCAGCAGGGTGTGGTGGCGAATTTCATCGTTAAAAGCGCTCAGCTGCTCCTGGTTTGGCAGCTCGCCCTTGATGAGGAGGTAGGAAACCTCATTGAAGGTGGCGTTGTTTGCCAGATCCGCGATGTCGTAGCCGCGGTGGCGCAGGATGCCTTCCTCACCGTTAATGAAGGTGATCTTGGACTCGGTGGAGCCGGTAGCGGCGTAGCCGGGGTCAAAGGTTACGAGGCCAGTCTCATTGCGAAGCTTGCCAATATCAAAGCCAGAGTCACCTTCGGTGGACTGCTTGATATCCATCTCGTACTCGCCACCTGGGTAGTGGAGAACAACCTTGCTGTCTTCAGAAGCCACTTGTTGATCCTTTCTCAACACTTAAAACACCGGCTCCAAACCGGCATTACGTTTTAAATCTCTTCACACTTTATCAAAATTTGTGACGCTGCCAACATCCTAAACTTTTAACGTTTACCAATAGGGTGACCGAAATTAGGTTAGACTGTGCCTCATGCTCCACACAGAACCGACTTTACCTGCAGATCTTCTCCCCATCGACGGTCGCTTCGGATGCGGCCCTTCCAAGGTACGACCCGCCCAAATTGAGGCAATTACTGCGGGGGCTAAATCCATCATCGGCACTTCTCATCGCCAGCCCGCCGTGAAAAACGTGGTGGGTTCGATTCGCGAGGGATTGCGAGATCTATTCAAGCTTCCAGACGGCTATGAGATTATTCTTTCGGCCGGCGGCGCCACCGCTTTTTGGGACGCCGCGACGTTCGGCCTCATCGAAAATAAGTCCGCGCATTTGACCTACGGAGAGTTCTCTTCGAAGTTTGCCAAGGCAAGTATTGGTGCACCGTGGCTCACAGCGCCCATCGTTTACGACTTCCCCGCCGGCACCGCTCCCGACCCACGCACGGTGGATTTCGGCGATGCTGACGTTGTGGCGTGGGCACACAATGAGACCTCGACGGGCGCGATGGTTGACGTGCTGCGCCCACAGCCAAATAATCCGGAGCAACTCGTTGTCATCGATGCGACCTCGGGCGCTGGCGGATTGCCCGTCACGATGGCCGAGGCTGACGTCTACTATTTCTCGCCGCAGAAGTGCTTCGCATCCGAAGGTGGGCTCTGGCTCGCGGCGGTCTCCCCTGCTGCGATTGAACGCATCGCAAAGCTTAATGCTGCACAACGTTATATCCCGGCTTTCCTGAACCTGCAGACCGCCGTGGATAACTCGCGCAAGAACCAGACCTATAACACTCCAGCCGTGTCTACTCTTCTGATGCTGGAAAATCAGGTCCGCTGGATGAACGACAACGGCGGGCTCGACGGTATGGTTACGCGCACCACAGCTTCCTCCACCATTGTTTATGACTGGGCCGCATCGCGAAAAGAGGCCAAGCCTTTCGTCGCCGAGCCCGCTGGCCGCTCGTTAGTCGTGGCAACCATCGACTTTGACGAGACCGTGGATGCTACGGCCTTAGCCAAGGCCTTGCGGGCGAACGGCATCGTGGATGTCGAACCTTATCGCAAGCTAGGGCGCAACCAACTGCGAATTGGTATGTTCCCCGCGATTGAGCCAGACGACGTCGCAAAGCTCACGCAAGCAATCGACTACCTCCTGGATAGGCACTAAGCGCAACTGACAGGGCTTTTCCAGCCAACATGCCCCGCGTTCTTCATAAGGCGCGGGGCTTTCTGGGTTAAAGTGGATTTCATCACACGCACCTCGTTGGGGTGTGGATCGATTGCACTAGTCGCAATGCCTAGATGCGGTTTTAAATAAACTGTCAGTATCCAAATCCGTTGTCCGAATCCGTCGACAAGCAAAAGGAGCGCCCCTCAATGCGCGAGCTCTTCCTCGCAAAAAGCGACTCAACCACTACTTCTTTGGTCATGGAAACCGAAGAAGGCGAAGAGTTTTTCCTGGCCGTCACCGACGATCTCCGCGAGATTCTAGGCGCACCTAAGCCAGAGGATGACGCATGGGGCAATGTCTCCAGGCTCCCGTTCGCGGCGGACGCAGATGACTCTACGGATGCTGCAGATTCTGTGAATTCTGCAGCATCCAGCGACGCAGACTCGGCTGCAAGCACCGCCTCCGCTGGCGAACACGAACAGCGCGACGCGGAAGCAAAGAAAGATGACGACGAGTCATCCACCGCGGCTGAGTCCACTGACTCCACTGCGCCTGCTGAGCCACAGCTGACCACAACCACTCCGGCGCCTATTTCGCAGCCGCGCTCTGGCATGCGTGACCACGGCGACTCCCGCCCGCACGCAATCAGCCTGCGCCCGGCGGAAATTCAGGCCCGCATCCGCGCTGGCGCATCTGCTGCAGAGATCGCCGAGGAAATTGGCGCCCCCGAATCCCGCATCGAGCCTTTCGCACACCCGGTACTGCTGGAGCGCGCCCGCATTGCCGACGTCGCCAAGCAGGCCCACCCCATCCGCGAAGACGGCCCGGCCAAGCTGACTCTCTGGGAGATTCTCGCCACGGCCTTTGCCGCACGCGGCCACTCCCTCTCGGAGTCGACCTGGGATGCTTACCGCCATCAGGGCGAACCGTGGATCCTTCGCATCACGTGGAAGGCCGGCCTTTCTGAGAACGAGGCGGAGTGGACCTTTAAGCAGTCCATGTCCTCACCGGCTACCGTGGAGGCCCGTAACTCCGTTGCCGCCGATCTCACCGACCCTGACTTCGTACAACCAGTGCGTTCCCTGACTTCCGTCGGCCGCGGCGAGCGCTATGACAAAGCCATAGACGGCGAGACGCCGAGCGCAGTCACCAATATCACCGACTTCACTGCACCGACGGTCGTACCGGATCCGCAACCTGCTGATGTCGAAGCGGACTCCGCCGATGCAGACTCCGGCGCTACCGGCGCGGCCCGCCCTGCTGGCGCCGCTGAAACTCAGGCTTCTGGTTCAAAGGCCTCCACAGCTACCGAATCTGCGTCGGATAAGTCGAAGGCAGAAAGCACCGATGAAGAGTTCCTGCAGAACCCATCGCCGGAGCCAAAGCCAAAGAGCCGCCGTCGCCGCGCTACGACCCCACACTGGGAAGACGTCCTGCTCGGAGTGCGCTCTAACACCAAGCGTCCGCGCGAGTGAACGCGAGTGGATTGACAGCCAAGAAAAGTAATTAAGCGAGTTTTTACCGTGGACCCTAAACCTGTTCTCACTCTCTGGTACGTCACTGTCGAAGATCCCGCTGCTGTGCTGCGGGAGGAGCCAAAGGCCGATCGCGGCTTTGGCCGGAAATTCTTGGCACAACTCAATCCCAACCTGCCCGTAACCCCCATCGGGCAATTTCCTCTCAATCGCTCTGCCCAGGCTGGCGATAGCGAGTACTACATCGGCGGATACCCTGGCGTTACCGTGGTTCAGACGGTCATCGAGGAAGAATCCATGGTGCTCTCGCGCCTTCCAGAGCAACTCTTGAAGGCGGTTCCCGCGCTCGAAATCTATGCCTTCGTCTCGCAGGAAAGCACCGGCTATGCCGGTTTTGCGCACTGGACGGCCGGTGAGCTCAAGCGCTGCCTGTGCGGTACGCGCTTTAACCTGCAGGAAGACTCCGGCCTACCAGAGCCCTTTGAGGCGCCGTTCTGGGCCGGCGAAAAATACGAACCGGTCGGCGGTATCTCTCTGCCTTTCGAACCACAGGGCATCACCGAAGCAGCGCAGTCTTATTGGCTCGGCGTGGAAGTAAATGACCAAGGCCCCGACCTCGACGTCGTGGGTTATGCCACCGACGGACGGCCCGAGCCCAAGGTCGCGCCAAAGAAGCCGGAGCGCAGCCTCGGCGCCATCGCCTCTGCTTCCGTGTCCAAGCTCGGCTTCAACGACTACGACGATTACGAGGCCCACGACCAAGAACCAGAGTCCACTGGCGAGGAAATCCTCGAAACCGCCAAACGCCTCGGCGGGCTAATCGGCAGCTACGTGCGTCAAACCTCGAAGTCAATTCGGGAGCGCTGGCGCTCATAAAAAGCGATGGCTGCTGAGGTAGCCACGTTGAGCGAATCTGTACCTGGGGCCATCGGTATGCGTGCGCGCACATCGGTGGCCTTCATCGCATGTTCGGTAAGGCCGGGGCCTTCTGCGCCCACGAGCAGAGCAGCCTTAGAAGCGCCCCTGAGCGCGTCTGCCAGGTGTACAGCCTCTGGGTGCGGGGTCAAGGAAACGAGGCGGAAGTCGGCGTCGCGAAGCGCCTGCAGGGAACGCTGCCACGTGGTGTATCCGCCGTTCAGATGGGCAAAAGGCAAACGCAGCACATGGCCCATGGAAACGCGCACCGAGCGACGATAGAGCGGGTCTGCTGCGCCCGAGCCCAACAGCACGGCGTCAACGTCCATGCCCGCCGCGTTGCGGAAGATGGCGCCGATATTTTCGTGGTCACCCACGCCCTCAAGCACCACCACGGTGCTTGCCGTCTTCAAGATCTCGTCCAAGCTCGGCTCTGGCGCGCGGTCTGCGGCAGCCACCAGCCCACGGTGCATATCAAAGCCGGCGACGGCCGCGAGAGTTTCTCGCGAGACCTCGTACATCGGGCAACCTGGATCCCCATACTCTTCCACGTAGGCATCCAGCTTTGCGCCAAAACCTACGACACAGCGCAGCGGGAAACGCGAGTCAGCCAGGCGGGAGACCACCAGATGACCTTCGGCAATGACAAGACCCTCGCCTTTCTTGTCCGACTTATTCAAGTCACGGACGTCATCAAGGCGAGGGTCTAAAGGGTCAGTAATTACTTCACGCATGCACGCTAGCTTAGCGCGTTGGTCAGCGGAGCCATGCCGAAGTAGACCACGAAGAGCGCGGCGATGAGCCACATGAGCCAGTGCACCTGCTTTGCCTTACCGGCAAACGCAGACATCAGGGCGAAGGCGATGAAACCCACGCCGATGCCGTTTGCAATGGAGTAGGTAAACGGCATGACCACGATGGTGAGGAAGGCCGGGATGGCAACTTCCATCTTGGTCCATTCGATGTCCTTGAGCTGGCTTGCCATCATTACGCCGACGATGACCAGAACCGGAGCGGCCGCTTCGATAGGAACGATCTCATAGAGCGGAGTCAAAAACATCGCGAGCAGGAAGATGACACCCGTGGTGATGTTGGCCAGGCCGGTCTTCGCGCCGTCACCAATGCCGGCTGCGGAATCCGCAAAGACGGTGTTGGAGGAAACCGAGCCCAGACCGCCGGCGATGGCGCCGGCGCCTTCTACCACCAGTGCGGTGCGCATGTCTGGCAGGTTGTCATTCTCATCGACCAGCCCTGCCTGCTTGCCCAGTCCATTCATAGTGCCCATGGCGTCGAAGAAGTTCGTCAGCAGCAGGGTGAAGATAAGCAGCACGGTAGCCACGACGCCGAGCTTGGTAAAAGCACCCACGAGGCTGACCTCGCCCACGATGGATAGATCCGGCAGGCCGCCCAAGGAACCAGGAATCTCTGGTGTTGCCATACCCCAGTCCTCAGAGCCGAAGATGGCCTGCAGGATCATTGCGATGACAGTGGTGATGACGATGCCCAGGAACAGGCCGCCGCGGACCTTGCGGATAACCATGAAGGAACAAAGCAAAAGGCCTAGGACGAAGACGAAAGCCGGCCAGGTGGAAATAGAGCCATTGATGCCAAGGCCCACCGGAACCGTGGTGTGCGCTGCATCGGGGACACGCGTTACAAAACCGCCATCGACAAAGCCGATGATGGCGATGAACATGCCGATGCCCACACCCATCGCAGCCTTCATCGAGGCCGGAATGGCATCGAAGACCGCTTGACGGAAGCCCGAGATGGCGAGCAAAACAATGATGATGCCTTCGAGTACCACCAGGCCCATGGCGTCTTTCCACTCCAAGCCTTTGGTGGAGACCATGGTGACGGCAACAAAGGTATTCATACCCAGGCCCGCCGCCATGGCGAATGGATAGCGCGCAATCGCGCCGAAGGCAATGGTCATGATGCCGGCGATTAACGCGGTAGCTGCGGCGACCTGCGGAATGCCCAAGGTATGGCCCGCAACATCGGGCGAGGTGCCGAGGATGAGCGGGTTGAGAAGAATGATGTAGGCCATCGCGAAGAACGAGACCACGCCGGCGCGAACCTCAGTTCCGATTGTGGAACCGCGTTCAGAGATTTTGAAATAACGATCGAGAGCAGCGTTCATCGCTTTGAGACAGCCCCTTTACCTAGTGCCAGGAGGATTGAGTTTTACTGGCCTTAGTAAAGTATTTGCGACTCCAGAAAGCAAACCACGAAAGCGCTAGTAGATAGGTTTTTCGTCATCAAAAGCGGTTTCGGTCACGGATCCTTCTTCCCGGATTTTTGTCTCCGAATGCGCGCCGCATCCGTAACTTGCGTGCACTACACGGCCATCGGCCGAAAATTCGTTAGCGCACACACCAAAGTTATCCATCAGCTCCAAATAGAAAGCACAGGTCTTACACTGCAGCGGCGCTTGCGCGGCCATCTCGGTATTAGGGCCAAAGGAGCCAGTGCGCCACCTCTTTTTCGCCTCGTCTAAGCCTTTTACGGAAAGCTTGCCGTCTTCCAAGCGTTCGTCGTAAGGCGCAGGCGGCATCAAATCGCCCGGGCCCAAATCCCCCGGACGCACGCGCTCGTTATACGGCACCCACTCCGGGGCTTGCAGTGCCTGTTGCCCCGGCACCAGCGCTACCTCGTTAACGGTGATAAAACGCGAGCCCTCCGCGCAGGCCACAACCGCTTGCCATTCCCAGCCTGGGTAGCCTGGCATATCTGCTTCAAAGCGATGGGTTGCGACGTTTCGGCCTAGCCCTGCGACTCCGCGGTGCTTGCCGACGCCGCCCTCTCCTACTTCTTCCACTGCAGCGCGAGCAATGCGCACGGCGGTCTTGTTAAGAAGTGGGTTCGTTGGCTCATTCTGCTTAGTCACGCACTACATTATCCATGACATCGTGCACAATGACTTCCATGGGTTCTTCTAAATCTTCTCTCGCTTTGACTTCCACCGCCGTTTTAAGCGCGCTTAGCGCAATCGGCCTGCTTGCCGGTTGCAGCAGTTCAGAGGGCGATTCGCCGGCTCAAGAAGGAACAAACGTGCCACGCGAAGTTGAGCATCTATCCGTTTCCATAAAGGAACACACTGCCATGCTCCCCAATTCTTTTACCCAGGGCCTCGAAGTTGATCCCGCGGGCAAGCTGTTGGTGGGAACTGGCCTATACGGGCAATCCCGGTTACTGCGCCTGCAACCCGGCGCGAAGGAACCCGAGCAGGAAGTGTCACTGCCTCCTTCTTTGTTCGGTGAGGGCATCACACAAACCCAGGATGCGATTTGGCAGTTGACGTGGAAGGCGGGCGAGGCCATCAAGCGGGATCCCGTAACCCTCGAAGAGACCGGCCGCGCTCGCTATGAGGGCGAGGGCTGGGGATTGTGTGCCGCGGGCGAGGATAAATCTGAGCTCATCATGTCTGATGGAAGCAACGAGCTGCGACATCTTGATGCCCAAACTTTCGAAGAGACTGCACCACGGACCCCCGTTACCTTGGAGGGCCAGGCGGTAGAAGAGATTAATGAGTTGGAATGCGTGGACGGCCAGGTCTTTGCGAATGTGTGGATGAGCGAGGATATTTTGCGCATTGATCCCACAAGCGGCGAGGTCACCGCGGTTATTGATGCTGCGGGACTGAATAAATCTGGGCCGCAAACCCAAAACGATGTACTCAATGGCATCGCCCATATTCCAGGAACGGAAGAATTCTGGATTACTGGTAAGCGGTGGGTTGATTTGTATCGCGTGACCTTCGAGTAGGATTCTTTGCCATGGCAACGCGTAAGGAAGCAAGGAAGAAGTCGCTGCTGCAGCTTTTGGCGCTGATTATCGCCGTGGCAGTCATTGTGGTCTCCGTGGTCTTATTCCAGAATTGGTGGAATAGCCGCCCAGGTCCTGAGCCGCAGGACATCACCGTCAAGGCCAGCGTGGGTGAGAAGAGTCTCGACGTTGCACCTTATATGGTCTGCGAGCTGGGCACCGAATGCCCTGAGGGCGAGGCTCCAAACCTCACCGTCGGCAAGGATGACACTTTGCATCTAGAGATCCCAGAAGAGATCTCCAACCACGAGTGGCGCATCCTTTCCATCTACGATGACCCGGCGGCTAACGACGAGCAGATTCACGGCGCCGGCGATTCTTCCACCGTGGACGTTCCGGGTTCTGTTGACCCCATCAAGGCCTCTACAGGAAAGCGACCGCGCCTGATGGTGGTCGAGATTTCCTCGCTGATGATTGGCACCGATGGCAAGGGCGAGGAGGCGCCGTTTAGCACCGTGTGGTCCCTTTCCACGATGTCTGACAAGGAGCTTGCCGAGGCCACAAAGACCGCTGCACCTGATAAGCCCACCGAGCCGAGCAAGGCTGCTTCCAAATAAACGCAGCCTGCGAAAAAGCGCGAGCCCAACTTCTAGATTCCCACAAGGGGAGACGAAGTTGGGCTCGCGCTTTTGCTTGATTTTTAGCTATCCAAATCCTTGGCGATGGCACGCAGGATTTCAGCGACCTGACGGCCAGTCTTGCGCTCTGGGTAGCGCCCCTGCGCCAGCACCGGCTGCACCTGGGTTTCCAGCAGCGTCATTACATCGGAGAGCATGCTCGACAGCTCGTCCGGCTTACGGGAAGGAGTGCGGCGGCGCGGCTTGTCCAAAACCTTGACACGCAGTGCCTGTGGACCGCGGCGGCCTGCCGCGAAATCAAAGTCGATCCGCTGGCCTTGGACCAGCTCGTCGACGCCCTCGGGCAGCACGTTGCGGCCGACGTAGACATCCTCATCGCCGGGGTTGCTCACAAAGCCGAAACCCTTGTCAGCATCAAACCACTTAACTTTGCCGATTGGCACGCCCCTACTCGCTTTCTTACTCGGGAATAAAGAGAATTATTCTAACTCCTATAACACAGCAATTGAAGTTGCTGTCACATAAACAACACACGTTACAGGGGTGATCTAATTCACGTTTTCGGAACGACCTGCGAAAATGCAATGAGTTCCCAGAGGAAAGACGCCATGCCGAGTCAGTTACGTGACTATTTCGTTATAAACCGTTACTGTTTGGGACAGGCACTTGGCCGCCAGCGAGGAAGTCTCGCCCCCACACGCAGTCCGGGCTTCCCCGTGGCGGCCGATATTTGTGCAAGACAACTTTAAAGCAATTACTTTTGCCGGACTGAGCACAACGTGGGCGCGAGAAATCTAGAGAAGAGGAATACTTTTAATGGGACGCCACTCCGCTAAGAACAACTCGTTCGCTACCAAGTTCGCAGCTTCCACCGTCGCCGTCGGCGCCGCTGCAGCCATCATGGCACCGACCGCATCCGCTGCTCCGGATTCCGACTGGGACCGCCTCGCGCAGTGTGAGTCCGGCGGAAACTGGGCAATCAACACCGGCAACGGCTACTACGGCGGTCTGCAGTTCTCCGGCCAGACCTGGTCCGCATTCGGTGGCGGTCAGTATGCACCGACCGCAAACCAGGCAACTCGTGAGCAGCAGATCGCTGTCGCTGAAAAGATCCTGGCTTCCCAGGGCTGGGGCGCATGGCCTGCTTGCTCCGCTTCCTTGGGCCTGAACTCCGCACCAACCCCGCGTGACGCCGCTCCGGCACCGGCTCCAGCACCGGCTCCGGTTCAGCAGGCAGCTGCGCAGCCTTCCGACGAGCTGGCTGTTGACGCTCTCTACAAGATGGTCGAGGACACCGCAGCTAAGTACGGCCTGGCTATCCCGGCTGATTTTGCAAACCAGTACAAGGCAAACCGCCACAACTTCGACGCGTTCTACTCCGCGAACCGCCAGTTCATCGATCCGATCGCTCAGCTCATCGAAAACCTCTAAGGCTTTTTCAAACTAAAGCTGCGCAGATTCGCGTTTAAAGCTCCCAGCCCTAGGTGGAACTTTCCAGTTCCTTCTGGCTGGGAGCTTTTGGCTTTTTTAGCGTACGAAAAATGGCCCCACCACAAGGCGGCCGCTGAAGGGCGTGCGGTGGGGCTAGGCCTGCGTTAGGCTAAAGGATTTTCTTCTAAGTAAGAGCTTTTAGCGGTTAACGCGGGTGTATGGGTGCACGTAGTTGAGCTTCTCCGCCGGCATTGGCAGGATCAGATCGTCACCGAACGGGCTGGATGCACCAGCGAACGGCGCGTAGATTTCAGTAATTGCGTGCTCGCGATTTTCATTCTTCGGCCAAGCCGGGGATACGAAGCCATTCTTCTTATTCGACATAGGCCTTATTATTCCAAACCCCGGCCCAAAAAGTAACTCGATTACCCACTAAACTTATTCGCCACCATGACCCCACCTCACAGCACTTCCTCCGCGTCGGTTCAATTCCGCACGTGGCTTGCAGATCTTGACCAAGAGCAGCTTTCGACGCTGCTTGGCTATCGCAGCGATGTGCTCTCACCGCTACCCCCGGGAATCGCCCCGTTGGCAACGCGCCTTAGCCTGACCACTTCCCTAGCGCGCGCACTCGCGCAGTGCGATGCCGAGTTGCTTGCTACTGCCGAGGACATCGCTTTGCGGGGCGGCGAACTGGAACCCGTAGAGATTTTGGCCCCAGAGCCAACCACACGGCTGCTCGAGCGGGGCCTCGCATTCGAAGTGGAAGCACAGGGCGTATGCCTTGCCCCAGGGCTCATGCAGGCGCTTCCCACCGGGTGGTCGCTGCTGCATCAGAGCACCACCAACCCCGAGGAGATCGCAGCACTGCCCGAGGATGAGGCACGGATTCTGCAAACCCTGGCCGCCTCTGGCGGAGTGGGCGCTACTCGCGACGCAGCTCCCGATGCTGATCCCACGCGCCCAATCCCCCGCCTTTTGGCCAAGGGCATTCTCACCCGCGTCGATTCCCACACCGTGCGGCTACCGCGCGCCGCCCGCCGCGCGCTGGAGGGACACAGCCCCGAGCTCATTCCGCTGCGCCCAAGCGGCCGTGCCGGCACCCCGCCACTAGAGAAGAAGGCGGGGGAAGCAGGCGCCGCCGCTGGGCTGCAAGTAGTTCGCGAGCTGGAAAGGCTTATCGATCTTGTCGGTGCTCGCCCCATCGAGCTTTTGAAAGACAAGACCGTAGGCGTTCGCCCGCAGGCCCAACTCGCTAAGGAACTCGGAATCACAGAGCTGGAGCTGCGCCGCCTGGTTTGCCTCGGCTTTTCCGCTCGTCTCCTAAGCCGCGGCGAACCGAAGGGCTTGGAGGGCAACTTCTTAGCGCCTACCCAAGGCGCACAGGAATGGCTGGATGCCGGCCTGTCTGAGAAGTGGAGCCTGCTCCTAGATGCCTGGCAGTTCTCGACCTGGCAGCCTTGGGCCGAAGGCCGCCTGCTTTCCGCCGAGAGCGTCTCTGAGCATTTGGCCCGCCACCGCCGCACGGTGATGGACGTCTATGCCCACGCCTCAGTCCCACTTAGCAAAGAGGAATTTTCCGAAGAGCTGCGCTTCCGCGCCCCGCTTTTTACAACGCACACGAAGTCCTCCACCATCGATGCCCTCGTTGCCGAAGCTGAATGGATCGGAGCCATTGCGCTAGGCCAAGCCACCCAGGTGCTGCTGGATCCTGCGGCCACGCATACCCTTACCCCGGAAGAAGTGGACTACTTCATCATCCAGGGCGATCTCACGGTCTTGGTTCCCGGACCGCTGGAGGCCAGCGCGCATCGCCGGTTGGGAGATCTCGCGGACTTGGAATCGCCAGGCCTAGCCAGCGTCTACCGTATTAGCGCGTCCACGCTGCGCCGCGGCTTGGACGTAGGCATGACGGCGCAAGAGATCACCGACTTCTTCGCCGCCCACAGCGAGGTGCCTCAGACCCTCGAGTTTCTCATCCGCGACGTCGATAGGCGCCACGGCACGCTGCGCTCCGGCCCTGCGCTGGCGTACCTCCGCAGTGAAGATCCCGTCCTTCTCGAAATGGCGGTGCGGGCGGTGCCAGAACTGCGCCGCATCGCTCCTACCGTCGCAATATCGCAAGTGCGCGTCGGTGAGCTGCTGGAGAAACTGCGCGCCCACGGACTTGCTCCCGCCGGCGAAGATGAAACAGGTGCTTCCCTGAATATGGCGCTCAAGCCCTACGCACTGCCTACTCCGGCACCTCGCAAGGCTGGCCCCACTCGCCCGGATCCGACGAGCGTCGCCAAGGCTCTGCTTGATACCGAATCACCCGCGCCCACCGCCGCGGATGAATCCAGCCTCGACGTCCTTCACGCTGCTGCCCGCGGCGGGCGCCCCGTCAAGATCACCTATGCGGATAAGAACGGCAATTCTAAGTCCAGGACTGTAAAGCCGCTGTCCGTCGCCGGAGGTCAGGTCGATGCCACCGGCAGCGATGGTTCCACCATCCGCTTCCCTTTGCACCGCATCACTGCCGTGGAACTCGCTTAGCGCCAGCAGGGCGATCGGGGCTATACTTTTGGCTTTCTACCATTGGCGAGCCTGTACAAAGGAGCAAGTAGATGCCCGGACCGCTCATCGTGCAATCTGACAAGACGGTGCTCTTGGAGGTCGACCACGAAGACGCTGCCGCAGCCCGCATCGCGCTTTCGCCCTTTGCAGAACTGGAGCGCGCGCCAGAGCACGTTCACACTTATCGCATCACACCGCTGGCGCTGTGGAATGCCCGCGCCGCGGGCCACGACGCCGAGCAGGTGGTCGACGTGCTCGAGCGTTATTCGCGTTTCCCGGTTCCGCAGGCGCTGCTTATCGACGTCGCGGAGACCATGTCGCGCTACGGCCGCGTGCGCCTCCACTCGCATCCGGCGCACGGCCTCATCTTGGAATCTGCCGAGGTTCCGATCCTCGAAGAACTCGCGCGGCACAAGAAGGTCAGCCAACTGCTGGGCGCTCGCATCGATGACAGCACATTCGCCGTGCCGCCTTCGCAGCGCGGCCGCCTCAAGCAGGAGCTGCTCAAGGCCAACTGGCCCGCCGAGGATCTTGCCGGTTACGTCGACGGCGAGTCCCACCCCATCTCTTTGGTGGAGGAAGGCTGGGCGCTGCGCGATTACCAATCCTATGCCGCAGAATCCTTCTGGTCCGGCGGCTCCGGCGTGGTCGTGCTGCCCTGTGGCGCCGGCAAGACCATCGTGGGCACGGCGGCGATGGCCAAGGCCCAAGCCACCACGTTGATCCTGGTTACCAATACAGTGGCCGGACGCCAGTGGCGCAACGAGCTGCTGCGGCGTACCTCATTGACCGAGAACGAGGTTGGCGAATACTCCGGTGAAAAGAAGGAGATCAAACCGATCACAATCGCCACCTATCAGGTGGTAACCCGCAAGACGAAGGGCGAATACCGCGCCCTTGAGCTCTTCGACTCCCGCGACTGGGGTCTAATCATCTACGACGAGGTCCACCTGCTTCCTGCTCCCGTGTTCCGCATGACTTCGGATCTCCAATCGCGCCGCCGCTTGGGCCTTACCGCCACGCTCATCCGCGAGGACGGGATGGAGGGAGACGTCTTCTCCCTCATCGGCCCCAAGCGCTACGACGCCCCGTGGAAGGAGCTCGAAGCCGCCGGCTACATCGCCACGGCGGAGTGCATCGAGGTACGCGTTGACATGGACGCCGAGGAGCGGATGCTCTATGCCACGGCGCAGGCGCGGGATCGCTACCGAATCGCGGCGTCGTCAAGCGCAAAGCACCGTGCCGTGGATAAGATTTTGGCCAAGCATGCTGGCCAGCAAGCACTCATCATTGGTGGTTACGTGGAGCAACTGGAAGAACTCGGCTCGCACTTGGGCGCGCCAGTAATCGACGGCAAGACCTCGAACTCCAAGCGTGAAAAGCTCTTCCAAGCTTTCCGCGACGGCGAGGTGCAAACACTCGTGGTCTCCAAGGTGGCAAACTTCTCCATTGATCTTCCCGAAGCTGCCCTAGCTATTCAGGTCTCCGGCACCTTCGGCTCGCGGCAGGAAGAAGCCCAGCGCCTAGGACGCCTCTTGCGCCCGAAGGAAGACGGTAAGGAAGCAAAATTTTACACGCTCGTCACCCGTGATTCCGTGGATGCGGACTATGCGCTCCACCGCCAGCGCTTCTTGGCGGAACAGGGATACGCGTACCGTCTCGTCGACGAAGTAGACTTATGACCTGATGAAGATTTTCAAGTTTCAGGTCGACGAGACCTACGCCAAGAAGAACAATGAACTCCTGCGCGATTCCGCGCGCCTGCGCAACTCCGGCCTCATCATGGGCTTGCTGCTCATCATCGGTGCCGCTGCGGTCTACATGACTGTGGATGCGGACTGGGGATTTACCATTGGCCTCGGTATGTTGCTCTTCGGCATCCTCGTGGCCATCGTGGGCGTTGCAGCCGCGCGCCAGGTTGGCACCGCACAGCACCTCTATGATTCCTACCCGCTGGCACCAGCAGTGGTAGCTGAGGTCAACGAACGTGACATGGTGCTGATGGCGCTAGTGAACACCAACGTTGATCCCGGGCTTCCGCCGCGTTGGGCAGCTTGCCTGCGCACCGTTACTTCCGTGCCAGGTGTCAAGCGCACTGTGGGCACAAAGCTGCCGGTTGCCGCAGTTTCCGGTCAGCGCAACAGCAGCGATAAAGAACACTGGCAGCAGGTCTCCCCGATGCCAATTGCATGGGGCACGCCGGATGCTGAGGTCGTCACCATGGCGCGTAAGGCAATCCCCGAAGACCAGTGGCAAAAGCTCGACCGCGCCCGCAAGCGCCTCAATGATGTGAAGGCCACCCGTTACGATCTTTTGGTGCTCTAATGACGGTTAAGCGTCTGCAGCAATTTGGCGAGACCATCTTCGCCACCATGACCCAGCTGGCAATCGATAATAACGCCATCAATCTGGGACAAGGCTTCCCGGACTCTGATGGACCGGAACGCATGTTGGGGATCGCGCAGGAGCAGATTGCGACGGGAAATAATCAATACGCTCCCCTGCGCGGGCGCCCTGAGCTTGTCGACGCACTGGCGCATTACTACTCAGTTTCTCGCAAAGCAATCGTGGTCACCGCAGGCGCCACGGAGGCAATCACAGCGACTGTTCTCGGCTTGGTAGAGCCGGGCCAGGAAGTAATCGTCCTTGAGCCCTATTACGACGCCTACGCCGCCGCAATCGCGCTTGCCGACGCCACCCGCGTCGCCGTGCCGCTCAAGCCTTCCGGAGAAAGCTGGGACCTCGACGTCGATGCTGTGCGCGCCGCTGTGACGGATAAGACCGCGATGGTGATCGTGAATTCCCCGCATAACCCCACGGGTGCGGTCTTTAGCCACGCCGCGCTGCAGGGCCTGCGCGACGTTTGTGTGGAACACGATCTACTGGTGCTCTCTGACGAAGTCTACGAGGACCTTACCTTCGGGTCTGCCACGCACGTGGACATCCAGCGTATCCCGGGCATGGAAACCCGTACGGTCAAGGTCAGCTCGGCGGCTAAGTCCTTTAACGCCACCGGCTGGAAGACGGGCTGGGCATTCGCACACCCAGACCTTCTAGACGGAGTGATAAAGGCAAAGCAGTTCATGACATTTGTATCTGCCACGCCTTTCCAAGCCGCAGTGGCCCACGCACTGGTATATGAGCGGGACTGGCAGAAGGCTATGGTGGAAGAGCTGGCCGAATGCCACGATATCCTAGTTGATGGCCTGCGTGAGGCCGGCTACCAAGTGCACGAGACTCAAGGCACTTACTATCTAGTCGCCGACGTGAGCTCCTCTGGTATGGACGGAGTTGAATTCTGTACAAAGCTCCCCGAGACACACGGGGTTGCTGCCATCCCACTTGCCGCCTTTGCCGATAACCCCGAACCATGGCGCTACAAAGTTCGTTTCGCGTTCTGTAAGCGCCCTGAGGTAATCAAAGAGGCAGTTAAGCGTCTGAGCGCTTGACCTTCTCCAAAGTCTTACCCTTCGCCAGCTCGTCAATTAGCTTGTCGAGCTGGCGAATATTTTGCATCATTGGGTCCTGCACCTCCTGAACTTTCACGCCGCAGATACTGCCGGTGATAAGAAAGCGATGCGGATTCATCTCTGGTGCTTGCTCGAAGAACTGCTCAACAGTAAGTTCCCCAGCCGCAGCGATGCCTGGGACATCGTATCCCGTGAACCAGGAAATAACCTCATCTACCTCAGCGCGAGTACGGTCCTTACGTTCCGCCTTGGCGATATAGGCGGAATGGATCTGCTCCCACCGCATGCTAAAAATTCGAGGCTTAGAAGTATGTGACATGGCTTCTATCCTACTGCTGGGCCGCAAACATCCTTCTCCAAGGTTCATCAACGCCTCGTTGAACTACTCCGCCTTCCCCGCTGCGCGCGGACCGGAGATGCCGGTTAATAGTTTCCTTGTTGAAATAAGCAGTATTCGAACCATTGAAGCCGCTGTAACCGGGCGTTGTGGGCTGGTTGGTGTTGGTTCAATAGTAGAAAACGAAAAAGAAGGAAGGGAAGCAACCGTAGTGGTTGCTTGCCTTCCCTTTTTTGTGTATTGAGTTGTGTGTTTATTGTTTTATGTCGGCGGTAACTTACTCTCCCACAACCTCCCGGTTGCAGTACCATCAGCGCGGGCAGGC